>ERZ1027040.93-NODE-93-length-50938-cov-14.269049_pt1 | contig 50938 bp, 43 predicted proteins | sample MGYA00519437_ERZ1027040 | MGnify/ENA primary metagenome ERZ1027040 (study PRJEB26926, sample SAMN06164809) | human gut metagenome | biome: ENVO:00009003; feature: ENVO:2100002; material: ENVO:00002003 | host: Homo sapiens | place: USA | collected 2012 ... | reverse complement strand
CTCTTATGCGGCTCAATCTGCCATTTTATGCAGTCTATCGTGCTATTTTGATGCTGCTTAACCCACTGTTTTGCGCCGTCCATTACAGCACTATATTTCGCCCGTATTATACTTTTTGCGTGGTTTGTCGCATTATTTTTGTGGGGCAGGTACCGCGCTTCACATGCGGTGCTTTCGCTTTTTCTTTCTGTTAGCCACTAAAATTTATCCCGATTTTCGCCTTCTCCATTCTTCGCATTGTCCGCACGCGCCGGCATTTTGTCCACATTTCGCGGACGATCTTCCGCGCCGCAGAGATGCAGGAGGCGGGAGCCAAAGGGCAGGAACAGCAGATACCCCACCAGTCCACCGGCCGTGTTGGCGATGACATCCGTGATGTCGGATGTGCGATTTGTCGTTAGAAGCGGCTGCAACAGCTCGATGCACAGGCTCAGCAGAAGCGCGGCCAGCACCGCCCGACACAGGCCGCGCTTCCGCCGCACCAGCGGCCACAGAAAGCCGAAAGGCACTGTCATCACAACGTTCAGCGACAGCTGTCGCGCTGCGTTGCCGTAGCCGTTCCGCAGATCACGGAAGGGCTCCAGCTCCATGAGTGCATAGTGATTCCCCGCCAATTTCGGCAAATTGGCCAGCACCGGCAGCAGCGTCACCCCCAGCACACAGACCAGATAGATGAAAAACACCGTCCGGACCGCCAGTACGCAGTGTCCCAGTCCCCTCCAGCGGGGCAGCAGTACCAGCAGATACACTGCCGCCAGCACTGCCAGATCCGGCAGCATCTGTAAAATTTTTCCAAGGTCAAACTGTGGTATCGCCCATCCCCCGCTTTGCCGCAAATTCTATTTTTTTCCAATCCCAGTACTGTACCGCTCTCAAAAGCGGCCCAGCCCAAAACCGAAAATTCGTCCGATACAGTCCGATATAGTATAAGCCGTTTTTGAAAAAAATGTCAACCGCTTCGGCAAAAACTTCAGCAAATCATAAAAAAGGGACCGCAAAAGCGGTCCCTTTTGGTGTACTTGGGTACTCTTATGTACTTTTTGTACCGGATGAAACGTTCGGCTTAGAAGCAGCCCTGCTCCATCATCGCCTCGGCGACCTTCTTGAAGCCGGCAATGTTGGCGCCAGCCACCAGATCGTAACCCAGACCGTACTCCTCGGCGGCCTCGGCGGACACCTTGTGGATGTTCTCCATCATCTTGTGCAGCTGATGGTCGACTTCCTCAGCGGTCCAGACCAGACGCTCGGAGTTCTGCGCCATCTCCAGAGCGGAGACGCCCACGCCGCCGGCGTTAACAGCCTTGGAGGGAGCAACGATCATGTGCTTCTGCGCACGCAGGAAGTTCAGAGCATCGTTGGTGGTGGGCATATTGGCGACCTCGATGTAGTACTTCACGCCGGAAGCAGCGATCTTCTCAGCGGACTCCATCTTGACATCGTTCTGCATGGCGGCGGGCATATACACGTCAACATCCTTGACGCCCCAGCACTTCTCGCCGGCAACGAACTCGCAGCCAAACTTGTCAGCATAGGGCTTGCAGTGCATGGGATCCTTGGCGCGCATCTCCAGGATGAAGTTCAGCTTCTCGTCGGTGATAACGCCGTCGGGATCGTGAACGTAGCCGTCGGGGCCGGCGAAATAGGTGACCTTGGCGCCCAGCTGGGATGCCTTCTTCATGATGCCCCAGCCCACGTTGCCGTAGCCGGAGATAGCGATCTTCTTGCCCTCGATGGTGTCATTCTCGTGCTTCAGCACTTCCTGCAGATAGTACATGGCGCCGTAGCCGGTGGCCTCGGGACGGATCAGGGAACCGCCGTAGCTCAGGCCCTTGCCGGTGAGCACGCCGTTCTCCCACACGCCCTTCAGGCGGCGGTACTGGCCGTACAGATAGCCGATCTCGCGGCCGCCCACGCCCATATCACCGGCGGGGACGTCGATGTCGGGCCCGATGTAGCGGTACAGAGCGGTCATAAAGCTCTGGCAGAAACGCATGACCTCGGCATCGGACTTGCCGGCGGGATCGAAGTCGGAACCGCCCTTGGCGCCGCCGATGGGCAGGCCGGTCAGGCTGTTCTTGAAGGTCTGCTCGAAGCCCAGGAACTTGATGATACCCTCGTACACGTTCTTCTGGAAACGCAGGCCGCCCTTGTAGGGGCCGATAGCGCCGTTGAACTGGCAGCGCCAGCCGCGGTTGGTATGCCACTGGCCGGCATCATCGCACCACACCACGCGGAATGTGAACATACGCTCAGGCTCCACCATGCGGCCCAGCAGGTCCACCTTCTCATACTCGGGGTGCTTCTCGATCACAGGCTCCAGAGAGGACAGGACCTCCTCAACCGTCTGTACGAACTCAGGCTCGTTGCCATGCTTGGTTCTGACGCTCTCCAGAACGTCTGCCAAATACTTATTCACAGCTAAATTCCTCCTCAAATAAGTGTTCCGTTCGGAATCATGTCGGCGCAGTGCCCCGCACCTTCATCTGCCCCGATGATAACACCGATTTTCCTTTTTCTCAAGGGGTGTTCAGCCAAATTCTCCCTTTCGGGCCGTAAAAAAAAACCTGCTTTTTTTGTGCATATTGTTGAATGACTCACAGCAAAAATCCGTCACTCTGCGGCGGCTTATTTGATATATTTTTCACAAAACAGCCGGTGCTTTCGCACTTCAAAGCGTGACCACTTTTCCGTGTAAAATTGCGGCGGAATCTTGACTTTTTTTCGGGCTGCTAATATAATGTACACTGTCGGTCGGCAAAGACAAGCACGGCTTTGACGGGCAGTGATACGCCCATACAGCGGCAAGACTCTCGGGGATGCAGCAAGTACCCTCCTCCGGTCTTTTCCGCCCGGGCACGCTTCTGCTCCGGCAAAGCTGCTTTGCACCTGTCAGTGATGGATTTTCAGGTGTTTTTTGGCTTTTGAGGTGCAGGCTTGCTGACGCAGGCCAAGGCGAAAAGGGCAAAAAGCGCCGGAAAGACGCGCTGACAGTCCTGTTTGCCCTTGTTGATCGATGGTTTGCTGCTGTTTCGTGCAGTGCGACCATACTATGACGGCAGACGGCCATATGGCGGCCGCGCCTGAAAAGGAGTTTTGAATCATGCCTGTTTATCCCATCACCGTGGCCGGTCTGCAGCGCGATCTGCCCATCTGTAAGGTCACGGACGACCTGTATATCGGCGCTTTTATCTGTTTCGGCGACGCAGAGCTGACGGTGGCCTGCGCCCGGGAAATGCTGAAGCTGGTGGACCAGAACAGCTACGACTACATGCTGACCGCCGAGGCCAAGTCTATCCCCCTCATCCACGAAATGGCCCGCCAGAGCGGCGCCGCCAAGTACTTCATCGCCCGCAAGGGTCCCAAGGCATACATGCCTGATCCCATCCACGTGGAGGATAAGTCCATCACCACCGCCGGCGTACAGAAGCTCTATCTGGGCCGCGACGACGCCGACATGATCCGCGGCAAGCGCATCCTGCTGATGGACGATGTCATCTCCACCGGCGGCTCTATCCACGCCATGGAGGAGCTGGTGAAGCTGGCGGGCGGCATTGTGGCCGGCCGCGTGTCCGTGCTGGCCGAGGGCGATGCCGCGGCGCGCAAGGACATCAAGTTTCTGGCTCCCCTTCCGGTGTTCAATGCCGACGGCAGCGTGAAGTAAAGCGTTAAGAACGCATACATAAGTAAAACGTGTGGCAGCCCGCAGGCTGCCACACGTTTTTTATAGCAGAAGGGCTGGACAATCTTTATAAGCTGTGGTAATATTTAGAATTAACAAAACTAATGGCTTTGGAGGGCCGCACCGGGAAAGGAGTCTATTGCATATGTCTGTCAAGGAAAGCTACGCCGGGAAAATCAACCGCAAGCTCAACAAGAAGCTGCGGGTCATCGCCGTGGCCGCCGGTCGGGAGCCGGCGGATCTGGTGCTGAAGAACGCCACCTATGTCAACGTGTTTTCCAATGAGCTGTGTCACGGAGATATCGCCGTGGCGGAGGGCCTCATCGTGGGCATGGGCGAATACAGCGGTGCGGTGGAGGTGGATGTCTCCGGCAAGATCGTGCTGCCGGGGTTCGTGGATGCCCACATCCATCTGGAGAGCTCGCTGGTGAGTCCCACGGAGTTCGCCAAGGCTGTGCTGCCTCACGGCACCACCACGGTCATCACAGACCCCCACGAGATCGCCAACGTCATGGGTACCGACGGCATCGAGTACATGCTTCAGGCCACGGAGGATCTGCCGGTGGATGTGCGGTTCATGCTGCCCTCCTGCGTGCCGGCCACGCCGCTGGATGAGTCCGGTGCCAACCTGGACTACCGTGCCATTGACTCCTTCTACGACCATCCCCGGGTGCAGGGTCTGGCGGAGATGATGAACTTCGTAGGCACCATCAACGGCGACCCCCAGGTGGTAGAGAAGATCGTGGCCAGTCAGGCCCACCACAAGAAGATCGACGGTCACGCCCCCGATCTGAAGGGCAACGACCTTAACGCCTATATCGCAGCAGGCGTGTACTCCGACCACGAGTGCCACGATCTGGCCGACGCCATCGCCAAGCTGGAGCGGGGACAGTTTATCATGATCCGCGAGGGCACCGCCGCCCGCAATCTGGAGGCACTGGTCCCCCTGCTGTGTGACAAGTACGTGGAGCGGTGCATGTTCTGCACCGATGACAAGCACCCCAACGACCTGCTGGAAAAGGGGCATATCGACTACATCGTCAAGAAGGCCATTGCACTGGGCGCCGACCCCATCACCGCCATCAAGGCCGCCTGCCACAATGCGGCGCGGTACTTCCTGCTGAACAACCGGGGCGCTATCGCCCCCGGCTATCTGGGGGACTTCGTTGTCATCGACAGCTTCGAGCACTTCAACATTGAGAAGGTGTTCAAGAAGGGCGAGCTGATGTACAGCGACGGCGTGCTGAAGGACTTCCCCACGCCGGAGATCGACCCGTATCTGGTGAAGCACGCCCATGACACGTTCCATGTGGCCCCGCTGACTGCGGCGGACTTCACCGACAGCCGCCCCCACGCCGTCATTGGCATGGTCAGCGGCGAGATCACCACCACCGACGGCGGCTACACCGACCGCATCGACGTGGATTACGACATTCTGAAGATCGCCGTCATCGAGCGGCATAAGAACACCCACCACATCGGTCTGGGCTACATCAAGGGCTACGGTCTGAAGAAGGGTGCGGTGGCCACCAGCATCAGCCACGACAGCCATAACATCATCGTGGTGGGCACCAACGAGGAGGACATGGCCTTCGCCGCCAACCACATCGTACAGAACCACGGCGGCATCACCGTGGTGGAGGACGGTCAGGTGAGGAGCGATGTGCTGCTGGCCATCGCGGGCATCATGTCCGATGACAGCCTGGTCAACGTGAACCGCGATCTGGAGGCCGCCAAGGCCGCCGCCTACGCGCTGGGCGTGTCCGAGGGCATCGACCCGTTCATGACCCTGAGCTTCATGGCGCTGCCGGTGATCCCCACGCTGCGCATCACCACCCGCGGCGTGTTCGACGTGGGTTCCCAGCGGTACGTGTAAAAAAAGAAAGCATACGCAAAAGGAGAACGGCGGAAGCCGTTCTCCTTTTGCGTATGCGGGGCTTGGGTCAGCGGGCGGTAACCCACCACTCGCCGCCGCCAAAGCTGCTGTAATGGCCGTTGTCATCATAGCAGCCAACGCCGTAGTAATAGCCGGTGCCGCTGACAGCGGTGGTGTCCGTCCAGGTGATGGTGTCGGAGCCGGTGGGAAGCACCGTGCCCATGGGAGAGTAGGAGAAGCCGTTATCCTCCGAGCGGAACACCTGATAGCGGGCGGCACCCTCCACGGTGCGCCAGGTCAGCACCGGCTTGCCGCTGTCATCCAGCTCCAGAGACGTGATCTCCGGCGTGTCCATGGTGGGAGGCGCCTCGCAGTACCGGCGAGCCGCCTGACTGAAGTCGCTGTACGTGCTGCCGCTGACGGCGCGTACCTTATAGTAATACCAGGTGTCGGCCTCGGCGGTGGTATCCTTGTGGAACGTGACGTCCGCCGACACGATGAGGGTATAGGCGGAAGCGGCAGGGGCGCTGCCGTCGGAGGCGGCCTGTGCGCGCCAGATCTCGTAGCGCTCCGCACCGGTGACGGTGGGCCACCAGACGGTGGGCTTGCCGTCGCTGCAATCCTCGCCCAGCGTCATGGCGGGCACATCCAGCCGGCTTGCGGACTGGCCGGTGCAGTGGAGCGCCGCGTTCAGCAGCGGGTCGTTGCGGTCAGCCACGGAGATGGCCGCCCACTCCGCCGCCGTACCGCCGTAGTACACGTCGGTCAGGCTGCGGCAGGCGCTGAACGCCCCACTCTCAATAGTGGTGAGACTGCGGGGCAGGTACGCTCCGGTCATGGCGACGCAGCCGGAGAACGCAATAACCCCAATGGTCTCCACGCCCTCAGGGAGCCGGATCTCCTCCAGCGCGCCGCACATGGTGAAGGCCTCCCGCTCAATACGGGTCACGCCGGAGGGAATGGTCACATGGGTCAGCTTGGTGCAGTTTTCGAACATGCTGTCTCCGATGACTGTCAGGTCAGCGGGCAGAGTCACGTCTGTCAGCTCATAGCACTGATAGAACAGCATGGCTCCCAGCTGCGCACCGTCGGGCAGTTGGATGGATGTCAGGTGCGAGTTACTAAATGCTCCGGTCCCGATGGAGGTAACGCCATCGGGGACGGTCAGGGTCTTTAGAGGAGATCTCTCAAAAGCAGCGCCGCCGATGGTACGCAGGCTCTCCGGCAGGGTCAGTGAGTCCATATAGGAGCCGCTGAAGGCGCTGCTGCCGATGGTGGTCAGCCCCTCCGGCAGCGTCACCGCGCCCAGACCGCCGTAGGCCATAAGGCCGCAATTCTCAAACGCGCTGCTCCCAATGGAGGTGACGCCCTCGGGGATGGTCACGGAGGTAACGCGCTCCAGACTGGCAAAGGCATAGCTGCCGATGGCGGTCACGCCCTTCTGCACCACCACCTTTTTGATGTCGTTGGCATAGGTGCGCCACGGTGCGCAGTTGTCCGAAGCGTGCTGGCTGTAGTCCGCCATGGGGCCGACGCCGGTGATGGTCAGAACGCCGTCGGCATCCAGCTTCCAGCTGGCGCTGTCGCCGCACTTGCCGCTGGCCACCAGAGCGGGCCGGGCGGTGTATGTAACGGAGACCACATCACTGAAGGGGCCGGCCTCGCCGTCGCTGTCCAGTGCGCGGACCTTGTAGTAGTAGGCAGCGCCGTCCGTCAGGACGGCGCTGTTGGTGTAACTGTTGGAGGTGACGGCGGCGAGCTGGGCGAAATTGCCGTCCTCGCTGGCAGCGCGATAGACCTCGTACCGGGCCGCATCAGGCACGGCAGGCCAGGTCAGGGTGGGATAGCCCTGATCGTCAAGGCCGGCAGTGACGGTGGGTGCGGCCAGAGTCTGCTTGGGCTGGTAGGTGATGGTTACCTCATTGCTGAAGGTGCCCATGCTGCCGCTGGCGGTATAGGCGCGGACCTTGTAGGTGTAGGTCCGGCCCTTCTCCAGGTAGTCCGCGGGTACGGTGTAGCTGGTGGAGTGGCTGCTGAATGTGACGTTCCGGCTGCACGACACGTTTCTGTGGTCGTTCTACCCGCTGGCGGTGTGTACCGTGCTGGGGCCATGCTGCTGGTCATCGCGGGGTGCAAGCCCCTGCGCCGCAGCCTGCACCGGAAGTTTTTCCTGTGAAATGTGGGATAAAAAAGAGGACTGTCCGATGGACAGTCCTCTTTTTTTGTGGTGCGTTAGCGGTAGGAACCGGCCGAAAACACCAGAGTTTCTCTTCCGGAGGCGTCTGGCATGAGGTGCAGATAGGTGTATTTCTCTGTACGCATAAATGTCACCATATAGACCTGTGGCGTCTCATCATCCGGAAACATGATGGAGATCACCGAGTCATTGGCGTAATACACGCCGCGGGAAGTGCCGTTACCGCTGACCATATAGACGGTGCCGTCACTGTTGAACAGCAGCCGCAGCATGCCGCCGAAGTCATCGAGCCCTGCATTAATCGTTTGGCCGTGGTAGTAGTAAAGCCCGATATAATCCCAGTTCATACGCGTCAGGCTGCTGGGAATATTGACCGATGGCTTGAGCAGCAGGCTGTCAGATGCCACATTATTGGAGTTGATAGTGGCAAAGGCGGTGACACCGGTCTTGTTGTAGGTTTTGCTGAGAGTCTGGCCATCTGCCGCAACACCGCGGACGGTATACGTATAGCGGACACCGGGCTCCACGTTCCAGTCCGTATAGCTGGTGCCGCTGACGGAGGACGCCACTACGTTCCAGTCGGAACTGTTATTCACCCTGCGGTACACGCGGTACGAAGCGGCGTTGGCTGCCTTATCCCAGGTGACGGTGATATAGCTGCCCTGTGCCGTGGCCTTGCCCATCGTGACCTCCGCGGGGACAGCCGAGGAGGTCGCCCTGTAGGTCACGGATGCCACGGAGCTGTACGGGCCGTAGCTGCCGTCGGAGCCCAGGGCGCGCACCTTGTAGTAGTAGGTGGTGCCGCTGGTGAGGTAGGAGCTGTTGGTATAGCTGGTGGAGGTCTGGGTGCTGTACTTGGTATACGTACCGCTGCGGCTGCGGGCGCGGTACACCTCGTATTTGGCCGCGCCGGAGACGGCGTTCCATTTCAGGGTAGGACGGCCCTGCGTGTCATTGCCGCCGGTGACGGTGGGGGCGGGCAGAGTGCCTGTCGAGGCGGCGCGGTAGGTGACGGACACGATGCTGCTCCACGCACCTGCCGTGCCGCTGGCATCCAGAGCGCGCACCTTGTAATAGTAGGTATTGCCGTTTTCAATGTAGCTGGTGTTGGTATAGGCGGTGCCGGTGGTAGTGCTGTACTTGATGTAGTCGCCGTTCAGGCTGCGGGCGCGGTACACCTCGTACTTAGCCGCGCCGGACACGGCGTTCCATTTCAAGGTCGGACGGCCCTGACTGTCGTTGCCGCCGGTGACGGTGGGGGCGGCGGGACCGCTGCCGGCAAAGGTTATGTTAGCACTCAGCAGCGGGTCATTGTCATCGCCCATATCAATAGCATTCCACTGCGCCCGCGTGCCGGTGAAAGTCACCCTGGACAATATATTGCAGTTTGCAAAGGCATGATTCTCAATAACCGTCACCGTATGCGGAATGGTGATTTCCATCAGGTTGGCGCAGTCACTAAAGGTAAGATATTCAATCTTCTTGACACCATCAGGGATAACGATGCTGCTGAGACTGCTGCACTCTCTGAAGGCCTGACCTCCGATGCGCTGGAGGCCGCGGCCCAGTGTGACACGCAACAGGTTCTTGCAGGCGGTAAAAGCTCCCAAACCAATGGATCGGACGCTGTTCGGGATTGTAATGCTGCGCAGCGCGTCAGATGACATGAAACAACTTTCTCCCACCGTCAGTAACGTCTCCGGCAGGGAAACGCTGACCATTGAGCCGCAGTCAGCGAGCGCACGGTCTCCCAACGCCGTAACGCCGGAGGAAACCACCGCGTTCACCACTCTGGTGCTGATCCCCGAGCTTCGCAGTGCAATATCACACCAGGGATTATCCCACAGCGAGTAGTTGTACATGGGGCCGGTGCCGCTGATGGTCAGGGTGCCGCTGCTGTCCAGCGTCCAGGTCAGGTCGTCGCCGCACTGGCCGCCGGCGACATAGTAGCTCTGCGCCGCGACCCCTGAGGTCTCGGCGGCGTAGGCGGTGTCCACCATGCCCAGCGGAAGGGCGCTGAGCAGCATGAGAGCCGCCAACAGGATGGATAGGATTCGTTTTTTCACAGAAACTCCCCTTTTCTTTATGATCTCCGCCGGCATGTGCCGGCAGGTCGTTACAACGATAGAGTACACCCGTTTTTGTGTGATTTCAATAAGCTGGCTGCATAGTATCGAGGATTTTTTTTGCAAAAATGGAAAAATCGCATAAGAAGAGAACGGCGGGAGCCGTTCTCTTTTTTGCGTATGTGGGCGGTCACAGGATGGGGCCGCGGCGGTCGGGGTCCTGGGGTGCGAAGTCCGACAGGCCCTTGCGGCACACCACGCAGCCCGCCACGCCCACCGCCGCCATGGCGGCCAGCGCGGCTCCGACGCCGCCGGTGCCTCCGAACAGTCCCAGCGGATCGTTCATGGCATTGAAGGCGGCGTGGGCGGCGAAGCCGGGCAGGATACTGCCGGTGCGGCGGCGGAGGAAGCCGAAGGCCAGACCCATCAGGAAGGCGTAGACCATCTGGATGGGCGTCCCATGGACCAGGCCGAAGATGGCGGCCTGTAATACCAGAGCCAGCCAGGGCGGCATGGCACGCTCCAGACGGGTCTGGATGACGCCGCGAAACGTCAGTTCCTCCGCCAGCGGGCCCAGCACCGCCATGGTCAGGAACGTGTTCAGGCCGGTAGAGGTCAGGACGGACATATCCGCGTTGTACGCGGCCATCCACGCCTCCGGCAGGAGGGACAGCGCCAGATCCGTCAGGACGTACAGCACGATGCCGGCAAAGACACAGAAGCCGGCAGTCCAACCGGAGCAGCGGCGCAGGCACACGGCCTCTGACAGCGGCGTCTGGCGTATTTTGAACCACAGCAGCAGTCCCGCCGCGATGAAGAAATCGGCCAGCAGCGTGGCGGTGTCCGCGCCGTCCAGGATGCTCTGGGGATCGAAGCCGCCGGGACGCAGCGCGGAGCCGGCGATGGCGATGGCGGCGTAGATCGCGCCGGTCAACAGCTGCACTCCCAGAAAGAACAGCACGTACAACGCGGATTTCCCCAGCGCGGTCAGCACGCCTCTGGCGGTATAGGGGTGTCGGTGTTCCATACAGTCTCCTTTCTCACAGATCAGGTCCGGGTACGGTCAGGGTCAGTATAGCAGGGCGCGGCGGTTGGTGTCCAGCAACTCTGCGTTGCGTTGGTGGTTTTTTGGCCAAAACGGCGCAGCTTCAGGTTGTCAGGGATAGAAAACAGGGGAGCGGCCCGTGTGCCGCTCCCCTGTTTTTACAGCTTGATGTCGCAGGACATGCTCATGACAGCGCGTCCGCCCACGCGGACGGTGACGGTATCGCCGTCCGCATACAGACGGCTGCGGATCTCCGAGGGGCGGTGCATATGCTCGCCCTGCAGGAACACATTCTCCTGTAAGGGCTGCACCAGCCCATGGCGGTAGAGATAGTAGGTCAGGGCGCCGTTGCTGGTGCCGGTGGCGCACTCCTCGGGAATGTCATACAGCGGCGCGTAGTTGCTGCAATAGGCGGTGCAGCCGTCGCCCAGGCAGAACATGTGGACGCCGGTGACGTCATAGCGTCTGGAGAGCGCCGTCACCGCCGGTTCATTCTGGACGGCGCGCAGCAGCGTATCGCGGTCGCGGACGGGCATCATGATGTCGGCCAAGCCGGTGGACACGATGGCGGGCAGCAGGCTGTCGGGGCGATCCTCCGGAGTCAGGCCGTAGGCTTCGTACAGCTCCGGCAGCTCCGGCTCCGTCAGTTCCCGTATCCAGTGGGGCGGCGCCATATCCATCCACACCGTATCGCCCCGAACGCCGATGGTCAGATCCGCGGCCTTGGTGTGGGCGGTGATATCGCCGTCACCGATGCGCCCCAGCGCCCGCAGCAGCGCGAAGGAGGCGATGGTGGCGTGGCCGCAGAGCTCCACCTCCCCCGCCGGTGTGAAGTAGCGCAGGATCACGCTGCCATCAGGGCTTCGGGTGACGAAAGCGGTCTCGGAGTGCTTGAACTCGGCGGCGATCTGCTGCATCACGCCGTCGTCCAGCGGGCGGTCCGGCAGCACCACGCCGGCCTGATTGCCGCCGAACAGGCGGGCGGAAAAAGCGTCCATGACATAGGCTTCCATAAAAAATACCCCCCACAGATTTTTTAATCAAGATAATTATAAACTGTCTTGCCATTCATGACAAGAGTATTTGACAGAACGACTTTTTTTCGTTAGAATAGAATTATATATCCGAAACGGAAATCAAAAAGAAAGGAACCTCATCAAAAATGCTCAATGAGCGCAGTCTGTTATCGCAATTCCTGCATTTCGCAGCCGCTACGGTGGCATCCCTCATGGTTTTCAGCCTGTATTCCATCGTAGACGGGCTGATGGTGGCCAAGGGCGTAGGCGAATACGCCATGGCGGCGGTAAATCTGGCGGTGCCGTTCACCAACGTGCTGTTCTCCATCGGCGTCATCTTCGCCGTCGGCACCAGCACCATCATCGCTATCTATCTGGGGCAAAACCAGGGCGAGAAGGCCAATGGCCTGTTCTCCCAGAACATCGTGCTGCTGACCTGTATCGGCCTGACCATCACTGTCCTCGTCTTCGTATTTCTCGAGCCGTTCGCCGTACTGCTGGGCGCAAAGGGCGTAACGTATCAATATACTATCGATTATCTCAAGGGCCTTGCGCCCTTCGCCGTGTGCTTCATCGTCTCCTATAACATGGAGGTGCTGATCAAGACCGACGGCTTTCCCCGTCTGGCCATTCTGACGGTCATCACCGGCTGTCTGGCCAACTGTGTGCTGGACTACGTGGCCATCTTTGTTCTGGACTGGGGCGTTTGGGGCGCGGCCTTCGCCACGGGCCTTTCCCAGCTTCTGACGTGCATCATCTATCTGCGCCACTTTCTGGGCGAACACAACACGTTCCACTTCGTAAAGTTCAGGATGGACTGGAGCATCTACAAGCGTCTGATCCCGCTGGGCTTTGCCGACGGCGTGACGGAGCTGTGCAACGGCGTGATGATCTTCCTGTTCAACCGGGTCATCCTCCGGTGCCTCGGCGACGACGGACTGGTGTGCTACACCATCATCGCCTATGTGAACACCCTCATCATCAACACTATGCTGGGTATCTCGCAGGGCAGCCAGCCGCTGGTCAGCTACCACTACGGCAAGGAGGACGCGGCAGGCTGCAGGAAGCTGCTGCGGTACGGTTTTACGGCGGTGGGCATCATGACGGCGGTGATCTTCGCCGGTGTGATGATCTTTGCCCCCCAGATCGCCGGGATCTTCCTCGGCGCGGAAAAGCCGGAGCTGCTGGGCAGCGCGGCCGGTGCGCTGCGGCGGTACGGTCTGTGCTACATACTGCTGGGAAGCAACATCCTCATGGGCGGCTTCCTGACGGCGGTGGAGCGGCCGAAGGCTGCCATCTCCATCTCCGTGGGCCGCGGACTTGCGTTTCAGGCCGGTGCGCTGCTGCTGTTGGCGGCAGCCGTGGGCGGCACGGGCATCTGGTTCGCGCCGGTGATCTCCGAGGCGCTGTGTGCGGTGATGGCGGTGTGGTTCCTCCGCCGGTTCCTGCGGAAAACCGCGGCATAACGAGCATACAAAAAGTATCCCACGGCACAGCCGTGGGATACTTTCTGCGCTCTATGGGATGTGTGCCTTACGCCTGCGCGGCCTTTTCCGCCATCATGCCCCGTATCACCTCGTCGATGCGGCGGGCAATGCGGCAGAAATCCTCCGCCGTGTAGCCCCTGGTGGTCATGGCGGCGGTGCCGATACGGACGCCGCTGGTCTGGAACGGGGAGCGCCGGTCTCCGGGAACGCAGTTCTTGTTAAGCGTGATGCCGCAGCGGTCCAGCTCCTCCTGCACCTCCTTGCCGGTGAGACCGGTGTCCGTCAGGTCCAGCAGGAACAGGTGGTTATCGGTGCCGCCGGTGACCACGCGGTAGCCCATGGCCATGAACTCCGCCGCCATGGCCCTGCAGTTGGCCACCACGCTGCGGGCGTAGGCGCGGAAGGCCGGCGTCAGGGCCTCCTCCGCCGCTACGGCCTTGCCGGCGATGACGTGCTGCAGCGGGCCGCCCTGCGTGCCGGGGAATACGGCGCTGTCCACCTTCTTGGCCAGCTCCGGACGGCAGAAGATCAGGCCGCCGCGTGGCCCCCGCAGGGTCTTATGGGTGGTGGTGGTGATGACATCCGCCAGACCGAAGGGACTGGGGTGTTCCCCTGCTGCCACAAGCCCCGCAATGTGGGCCATGTCCACCATGAAGCAGGCGCCCACCTCCTGCGCCGCAGCGGCGAAACGGGCAAAGTCGATGGTACGGCTGTACGCCGACGCGCCGGCGATGATGAGCTTGGGCCGCAGCGCAAGCGCCATGCGCTCCATACCGTCGTAGTCGATGAAGCCGTCATCGTCCACATCGTAGAAGTGCAGGTCGTAGAGTTTGCCGGAGAAGTTCACCGGCGAGCCGTGGGTCAGATGACCGCCGTTGGAGAGGCTCATGGACAGCACGGTGTCGCCGGGCTGCAGCAGAGCCATGTAGGCCGCCAGATTGGCCGACGAGCCGCTGTGGGGCTGGACGTTGACGTGGTAGTCGGTGGAAAAGACCTCCTTCCACTTGGAGACGCAGTACTCCTCCAGCTCATCCACGATATGGCAGCCGCCGTAGTACCTGCCCTGATTGCCCATGGCCCGGTGGGCCGGATACCCCTCTGAATATTTATTCGTCAGGCAGCTGCCCACCGCGCGGAGCACATCGCTGCTGACGAAATTTTCGCTGGCGATGAGCTCCACCGTGGTAGCCTGGCGCAGTTCCTCCTGACCAATCAGGTCAAATACGCGGGACGCCATAGACCTCTCCCCTTCCCTATTGTGGTAATGTGATTCCTATTATACACTATCTTGTGGTTTTGGCAAGAAAAATCTTCTCTCCATGGCAGATGGCACGAAAACGCCTATATCCTTTGTAGGTTTTTTAGAAAAAATGCAGAAAGAGAAAAAAGGGGTTGACATTTGCCGCCAAAAGCGGTATGCTACGCCCAGCTTCGGCAAAATACAGCGAGGAGGAAAGCAACATGAAGCGTCGCGGCACCGCTATGATGATGTGCGAGATGTGCATGGGTATGATGTCCATGTGCATGTTTCTGCGCGCCCAAAATGATCGGTTGCTTTCCAAAAACTGTTTGTCGGCTTGAAAAAGCCGGTGTGTGAGCAAGCAGCGGAAGGTCGATCGACCTGCCGCTGTTTTTTGTTTGTTCCGGTGGGCAGCTGGGCACGTGCACAGTCCTGCGGCTCGCCGTCAGCAAGATCATACAATTCCTTCAAAACACATTTGAAAAGGAGACATAAACCCATGAAACACAACACTTTCACCCGTTTGGCCGCTCTGGCCCTGTCCCTGGTGCTGGCCCTGAGCCTGGCAGCCTGCGGCAGCAAGGACAACAACACCAATGACACTACTGGCGACAAGGATGCCACCGCTGCCACCACCGTGAAGATCGGTGTACCCAACGACACCACCAACGAGGCCCGCGCTCTGCTGCTGCTGCAGGAGAACGGCATCATCAAGCTGGCTGACGGCGTGGGCATCACCGCCACCAAGAACGACATCGTGGAGAATCCGTACAATGTGGAGATCGTGGAGGCTGAGGCTGCCCAGCTGCCCAACCTGCTGCCCGACGTGGACTACGCCGTCATCAACAGCAACTACGCCATCAACGCCGGTCTGAACCCCGTCAATGACTCCCTGCTCATCGAGGGCAGCGCCTCCGCCTATGCTAACATTCTGGCGGTGAAGGAGGGCAACGAGAACGAGCCCAAGATCCTGGCCCTGAAGGCCGCTCTGGAGAGCAAGCAGGTGGCCGACTACATCGCAGAGAAGTACGCCGGCTCCGTGGTGTCTGTGGTGGAGAACCCCACCGACGGCTATGATGCCTCCGTGGATTACGACGCTCTGAAGGGTCAGACCATCTCCATTGCCGCCTCCCCCACGCCTCACGCCGAGATCCTGGAGGTGGCCAAGGAGATCCTGGCTGCCAAGGAGATCACCTTGGATATCCAGTCCTTCAACGATTATGTGGTGCCCAACACCGTTGTGGATGACGGTACCGTGGACGCCAACTACTTCCAGCACCTGCCCTATCTGGAGGACTTCAACACCCAGAATGGCACCCACATCGCCTCCATCGCTGCCATCCACGTGGAGCCCATGGGCCTGTACGGCGGTAAGCAGACTACGCTGGACGCTCTGACCACCAAGTAAGTGAGAAAGGAGGGAGACGTCCATGATCGAACTCAAGCATGTCAGCAAGACATTTGATGCCGGTACAGCCGGTGGGGTAGACGCTCTCAAGGACGTCTCCCTCACCATCGAGGACGGCGACATTTACGGCATCATCGGTATGTCCGGCGCCGGAAAAAGTACGCTGGTGCGGTGCATCAACCTGCTGGAGAAGCCTACCAGCGGTGAGATCATCGTCAACGGCCAGCGGCTGGACACCATGACCCCCGCCCAGCTGCGGGCGGCGCGGCGGGAGATCACCATGATCTTCCAGCGGTTCAACCTGCTGATGCAGCGCACCTGCCTGCGGAACGTGTGCTTTCCCATGGAGCTGGCGGGCGCGAAGAAGGCTGAGGCCGAGCAGCGCGCCCGTGAGCTGCTGGAGCTGGTGGGTCTGCCCGACAAGGCGGACTCCTATCCCGCCCAGCTGTCCGGCGGACAGCAGCAGCGCGTGGCCATCGCCCGTGCGCTGGCCACCCATCCCAAGGTGCTGCTGTGCGACGAGGCCACCAGCGCCCTGGACCCCAACACCACGCGGCAGATCCTGGAGCTGATCCGCGACATCAACCAGAAGCTGAACATCACGGTGGTGGTCATCACTCACCAGATGAGCGTGGTGAAGGAGATCTGCAGCCACGTGGCCATTCTGGACGAGGGCCGTGTGGCCGAGTCCGGATTGGTAGGCACGGTGTTCGCCGCCCCCAAGTCCGCGGCGGGCCGTCGGCTGGTGTTCCCCGGCGGTGCGGACGCCCAGGTGTACGATCCGTCGGAGGAGAAGCTGGTGCGGCTGGTGTTCAAGGACAGCAAGACCACCAGCATTCCCCTGATCGCACGGCTGGCGGCGGAGGAGAACATCTTCTGCAACGTCATCTCCGCCAGCACCCAAAAGCTGTCCGAGGAGGTCTACGGCAGCATGATGCTGGGCATCCCCAGCAGCCAGTTCGACAAGGCCGTGTCCTTTATTCACAACGTAGCCAACGTGGAAGTTGAGGAGGTGGAGTGAGTATGTACAGCGATTTGTTTTCTCAGAAGTCCGTGCAGGACCTGCTGACCGTGCTGCCCTCTCTGCCCCTCGCCGTGTGGGAGACGTTCTATGTCACCGTGGTGAGCACGGCGCTGTCGCTGGTCATCGGACTGCCCTTGGGCGTGCTGCTGGTGGTGGGCGAGAAAAACGGCGTGCTGCCCCTCCCCCGCTGGCTGATGCAGGTGCTGAACGTCATCATCAACCTGCTGCGCTCCAACCCGTTCCTGATCCTGATGATCATGGTATTCCCTCTGTCCCGTCTGCTCATCGGCACCGCCGTGGGCACCACGGCCACTATCGTTCCGCTGGTGGCGGCGGCGTTCCCCTTTGTGGCGCGTCTGGTGGAGAGCAGTCTCCGCGAGGTGGACGGCAACATCATCGAGGCCGCCCAGAGCATGGGCGCTACGCCGATGCAGATCATCTGCAAGGTAATGATCCCCGAGAGCGTACCCTCTCTGATCCAGAACGTGACCATCGCGCTGACTACCATTCTGGGCTACTCCGCTATGAGCGGTATCATCGGCGGCGGCGGTCTGGGCAAGATCGCCATCGACTATGGCTACTATCGGTACAAGTACCTGGTAATGCTGGTGGCCGTGGTGATCCTGGTGATCCTGGTGCAGCTGTTCCAGAGCATCGGCACGTGGCTCAGCAAGAAGTGCGACAAGCGCCTGAAAAAATGAAAGCAAAAAGGAAGGACCCTTGCGGGTCCTTCCTTTTTGCTCTCTTTCGGGGTAGGTCTGTCCCGGTCAAAAAAAGAGACGCCCGCGGGCGTCTCTTTTTTGCTTTACTGGCAGATCAGTCGATCATGCTCTTGAGGTCAGCGGAAACGGTGATGGGGGCTGCGGTAGCGGCCTTCACCTGCTCCACGGTGAACTCGGGGTTGATCTCGGTCATCAGCAGGCCCTCGGGGGTGACTTCCAGCACGCACATCTCGGTGATGATCTTGTTCACGCAGTGGGAAGCGGTCAGGGGCAGACGGCACTTCTCGAAGATCTTGGGGTTGCCCTTAGCGGTGTGCTCCATGCAGACGATGCAGTGCTTGGCGCCCACGCACAGGTCCATCGCGCCGCCCATGCCGGGCATCTTCTTGCCGGGGATGATCCAGTTGGCCAGGTTGCCCTCGGCGTCCACTTCCAGAGCGCCCAGGAAGCAGGCGTCCACGTGGCCGCCGCGGATCAGGCCGAAGTTGGTGGCAGAATCAATGAAGCCGCCGCCGTAAGCCACGGAGGAGGGGGTGCCGCCGGCATCCACCACGTGATAGGGATCGTAATTGGTGTCGCCCTCCTTGGGGGACACACCGGCGGAGACGATACCCAGCTCAGCGTGGATGATCACCTCAACGCCCTCGGGCAGATAGTTGGGGATCAGGGTGGGCAGGCCAATGCCCAGATTCACGACGTCGCCGTCCTTCAGCTCTTTGGCGCAGCGCTTGGCGATAAAGCCTTTGATCTCGGACTTTTCCATTACTTTCTGTCTCCTTCCACGATGTAGTCAACGCACATACCGTAGGTATGGATGTTCTCGGGCTCAAAGTCACCCACGGGAACGATGTACTCGCACTCGGCGATAACGGTGTCAGCGGCGGTGGCCATGACAACGTTGAAGTTGCGCATGGTACCCTTGTACCAGCAGTTGCCGAACTCATCGCACTTGTAGGCGCCCAGCAGGGCGAAATCAGCGCGGATGGGCTGCATCAGCAGGTAGTCCTTGCCGTCGATGGTCTGACGGCCCAGGCAGAAGGGGCTGTCCTCCACCAGGGTGTCGATGCCCACGGGGGTCAGGACACCGCCCAGACCAGCGCCGCCGGCGCGGATGCACTCAGCCAGCGTACCCTGAGGCAGCAGGTTGACCTCCAGCGTGCCCTCGGTGTTCTGCTGGCCCACCTCGGGGGTCATTCCCACGTGGGTGGCAATGACGCGCTTGACCTGATGATTGTGGATCAGCTCCGCAATACCGAAAAACTCCTCGCCCTTGGGACCGGTGGCGCGGCCCATGTCGTTGGCGATCAGGGTCAGGTCCTTGGTACCGCGGGCTACCAGCTCCTTAACGATGGCACGGGCCTGGCCGCAGGCCAGAAAGCCGCCGCACATAATGGTGGCGCCATCAGGGATCATTGCCGCTGCCTCTTTGGCAGTCAGTACAGGTTTCTTTGCCATTTCTGTTCCTCCTTGTTTTATCCCGCCCGCGGTCAGAACAGTTCCCGCCGCAGACGGTATTCGGTCACGAAGACTCCCGCTTCGCAACGTTTCTAACAATAGCATCATACCATCCTTTGCGCGAAAACGCAAGGGATGGACATGGGATTGCTGCGCAAATTAACCATGCCGGTCCATGGCGGGACCGGACGCATTCTGCCAATCGATAGCAAAATGGGTCAGCGCGAAAAGCGGAGAGTCGTACAGGCGGCTCTCCGCTTTGCTGAGGATCTTATTTCATGCCGCGCTTGACCATCTCGGTCACGGCGAAGGAAGCCACGTCATCGGCGTACTTGCCGGCGCCGAAGCCGGCATCGTAGCCCAGCTCCTTGGCCAGCTCGTGGGTGATACGGGGACCGCCGCAGCAGACAACGAACTTGTCGCGCAGGCCCTCGGCCTCCAGCAGCTCGATGAGGTTGGTCAGGTTCTGGATGTGAACGTCCTTCTGAGTAACGGTCTGAGAGACCAGCAGCACATCGGCGTGCAGCTCCAGCGCCTTCTTGATGAATTCCTCGTTGGGGACCTGAGAGCCCAGGTTGTATGCCTCGATCATCTCGTAGCGCTCCAGACCGTAGTGGCCGGCGAAGCCCTTGCGGTTCATGATGGCGTCGATACCAACAGTGTGGGCGTCGGTGCCGGTGGAGGCGCCGACCATCACGACCTTGCGGCCGATGTGCTCACGGATGTAGTCGTTGGTGTCCTCCATGCTCATGACATCGGATTCCACGGTGATAACGTGGATATCCTCGTAGTTGACGGAGTGGACGCAGCTGCCGTAGACCACGTAGAAAGTGAACTCTTTATCCAGCGGGGTGTGGTACGCCACGTTGGGTTCCTCGAGGCCCATCTTCTTGGCGATCTGGCGGGCAGCCTCCTCGCCGCGCTCATCGTCCTTGATGGGCAGGGTGAAGCTGGTCTGCACCTTACCGTCGTTCATGGTGTCGCCGTAGGGCTTCAGGCGGGTCAGGTCCAGCGTGGTATCGAAATCGATCTTATGGGTATTATACAGTCCGCTGCTCATGCTCCCACCTTGCCTTTCATGACTTCAATGAACGGATTGAAGTATTTGTCGTCCTTGACCACAACGCCGTTCAGACCCTTGCCGCCGTCCTTGGGACGCTTGACATCGGCGAAGATGCCCTTCTCGATGGTGGTGAACAGGCCCAGCTTCTCGATCTCCTTCAGCAGATCGGTGGCCTTGGTCAGCACTTCGTTGGCACGGTTGCGGATAATGCCGTTCTCCTTGTAGGTCAGCTCGCTGCCCAGATCCTTCATGGTACGGAAGATATACTGGGCGTTCTCGATAGACAGAGCACGGTCGGACATGAACGGGGTGTGGATGGCCTCGGTCATCATGCCCAGCAGGCACAGCCGCTGGTTGGTCAGGATGGTCACCATATTGAACAGGGCATCCTGGATGTGGCCGCGGAAGATGTTGCCGGTCATGAACTTCGTGGGAGGCATGTACTTCAGAGGCGCGTTGGGGAAGATCTCGCGGGCCATCTGCGCCTGCGCCAGCTCATACAGGAAGGTGTTCTCCACAGCGGGATCCATCTCGAAGGCGTGGCCCAGGCCCATCTGCTCCTCGCGCATGCCGGCGGTCCTGGCGAATGCCTCGTTCAGGAACTGGGAGGCCAGCACGGTGTGAGCAGCGGTAATGGCGTCGTCAGTGGTCAGGTAGTTATCCTCACCAGTGTTGATGATGACGCCGGCGTAGCCATTGATGACGCGGGAGAAGTACTGATCCACGATGGTGCGCTGCATGTTGATGTCGCGGAACAGGATGCCGTACAGAGCGTCGTTCAGCATGACGTCCAGACGCTCCAGAGCGCCCATGGCGGCGATCTCCGGCATGCACAGGCCGGAGCAGTAGTTACACAGCCGGATGTAACGGTGCTGCTCCTCGCCCACCTCGTCCAGCGCGGCGCGCATGAGGCGGAAGTTCTCCTGGGTGGCGTAGGTGCCGCCGAAGCCCTCGGTGGTGGCGCCGTAAGGCACGTAGTCCAGCAGGGACTGGCCGGTGGTACGGATAACGGCGATGATGTCGGCGCCCTGCTTGGCACCGGCCTTGGCCTGAATGATATCCTCGTAGATATTGCCGGTAGCCACGATGATATACAGGTACGGGCCTTCCTTATCGCCCCATTCCTTCAGGTAGGCGTTGCGCTTGCCAACGTTCTTGTTGATGCGCTCCACGGTGGCGTTCACCACGGGGGTGATGGCTGCGCGGATCTCCTCGTCGGAGTGAGCGGGAACCTTGCTCAGATCCAACTCGCCGCTGCTGACAGCGTCCGCCACGCCCTGGGGATCCTTGCCGGTCTCCACCATGGCGTTGCCGATGGCCCACGCGGTGCCAACGGGCAGCAGGGAGTTGGCCATCAGGTGATCCACGACCACGTTGGGCAGGGGGACATCCATGTCATTGACCCCATCAATACCCAGCAGACGGCAAACAGCGCGCTCCACCGTGACGGTGGTGTGCTGGTCAATAAAGTGCTGCACATCATCCGCCACCTTGGCAGCGGAGGCACGCGCCTGATCGACCAGCTCAAAATTCAAGCCGAGTTTGCTTTCCATAGTTAAACCTCTCTCTTACTTCTTGACGTGACGCTCGTTACGCAGCAGCTTGGTGGGCTCCAGATAGCGCTGCTTCGTGCCCTCGGCGACCCATGCCACGCCGGTCTTCTCCACCTTCTTCTTGCCGGTGCAGACATCGCAGTGGCAATCCTGCACGTAGTGTTCGGGCTGGGTATAGGAGGTGATGACGCCCTCGAAGTTGCGCAGGATGACCTTGCGGGGAGTCTCGGAGATCAGGTAGTTGGGCATGACAGGGGTCTTGCCGCCGCCGCCGGGGGCGTCCACCACGAAGGTGGGGATGCAGTAGCCGGAGGTATGGCCGCGCAGAGCTTCCATGATCTCGATGCCCTTGGACACGGGAGTGCGGAAGTGGCTCAGGCCCAGGGAAGGATCGCAGGCGTAGATGTAGTAGGGGCGGACACGCATCTTGACCAGACCGTGAACCAGCTCCATCATCACGTGAGAGCAATCGTTCACGCCGGCCAGCAGCACGGACTGGTTGCCCAGGGGGATACCGGCGTCAGCCAGCATGGCGCAGGCCTTGGCGGCTTCGGGAGTGAACTCCTTGGGGGTGTTGAAGTGGGTGTTCAGCCACACGGGATGATACTTCTTCAGCATGGCGCACAGCTCGGGAGTGATACGCTGGGGGCACACAACGGGGGTGCGGGAGCCCAGACGGACGATCTCCACGTGGGGGATGGCGCGCACGCGCTTGATGATGTACTCCAGGACCTCATCGGAGACCATCAGGGAGTCACCGCCGGACAGCAGGACGTCGCGGACCTCGGGATGAGCGGCCACGTAGTCGATGCACTTGTCGATCTGCTGCATGGGCACCTCGCAGTCGTTCTGACCGGCGAAGCGGCGACGGGTGCAGTGACGGCAGTACATGGAACACTGGTCGGTGATCAGCAGCAGCACGCGGTCGGGATAGCGGTGAGTCAGGCCGGGGGTGGGAGAGTCGGTATCCTCGTGCAGAGGATCGGCGTCCTCGTAATCGGCATACTCCAGCTCCTCCGCGCGGGGGATCGCCATCTTACGGATGGGATCGAACGGATCGTTCAGATCGATCAGGGACAGATAGTAGGGGGTAACAGCCATGCGCAGCTTGCCCAGCGTCTTGCGGACACCCTCCTCCTCATCGGGGGTCAGGGTCATATACTTCTTCAGGTCCTCAACCGTCTCAGCGCGGTTGGCGACCTGCCAATGCCAGTCGTTCCACAGATTCTCGGGAACATCGGCGAACAAACCGTTGCGAGTCTTCATAGTGTTTCTCCTTCACAAAATCATGTTGTTGAGGGGGGGTAGGTCAAAGGCTGGGAGGCCTCCTGGGCCCCCCAGCTTTTGAAGGAAGTCGTTTAGCAGTACTTCTCGTCGAACAGCTTGCGCAGCTTGGGGTTCTCACGCAGCACGTCCAGAGTGATCTGAGCGTGGTTCTTGGTGTAGCCATTGCCGATGATCATGGTCACGTCCTTGCCGATACCCTCAGCACCCAGAGCAGCCTTGGTGAAGGAGGTAGCCATGGAGAAGAAGTACACCATGCCGTCATCGCGGACGGGCAGAATGGCGGACATCTCGCAGGACTCGATGTTCACGCAGCAGATGGACAGATCGTACTCCTTACCATCATTGACGGCCAGAGCAGCCTCCATGACCTCAACAGGCTTGGTGCAGTCGGCCACGATCACGTCGGTATAAACGCCCAGCTCCAGCAGACCGGGAACCTGCTTGGGGTTGCGGACAACGCCCACGACCTTGCCCTTGGGGCCGACCTTCTTCATGGCCTCCCAGCCGCACAGCACGCCGGACTTGCCGTTGGCGCCCAGGATCAGGACGCTGTCGCCCTCGTGGGGCAGCTTGCGGGCCTGCGCGGGAGCGCCGGCCACGTCCAGAGCGGCCAGAGCCAGAGGCTCGGACATATCATCGGGCATCTTGCAGTACAGAGCGGACTCGAACAGGATGGCCTTGCCGACGATGTCCACGCGGTCGATATCCTTGTGGATGGCCAGGATCTTCTCGATCTTCAGCGGGGTCATGGACAGGGACACCAGAGAGACGATCTTGTCGCCTTCCTTCAGGTCAAAGCCGGGCTTGTTCTTCAGGTCCTCGCCGACGTGAGCGACGACGCCCTTGAACATACCGCCGGAACCGGTAACAGGGTTCTGCTGCTTGCCGCGCTCGGCCACGATGCCCATGATCATCTCGCCGATCTTCTTCTCGTCGCCGCCGCAGGCCTCGGAGATCTGGGTGAAGGAGGCGGAGTCGATGTTCAGGGAGGTCACGTCGCAGACGATCTCGTTGGAGTAGACCTTGCTCATGTCATTGTCGATCTTCCAAGCGGCCTGGGTCAGCACGCCCTTGGGCTCGATAACGCGGTGGGTACCGTACTTGTTGCCTTTCAGTTCAGCCATGGTAATATCCTCCTAAGTTATGATATGTATGAGTTTTGAGTTTTTAACTTACTGCAGGGGCTTGAGGCTCAGGATCTCGCGGGCCTCGGCGGGGGTAGCGATCTCGCGGCCCAGCTCCTTGGCGATGCGGACGACCTTGGCCACCAGCTCGCCGTTGGACGCGGCCTTCTGGCCCTTGCCCAGATAGATGTTGTCCTCAAAGCCGACACGGACGTTGCCGCCCATGGCGATGGCCGCAGCGGCCATGGTCCACGCAGCACGGCCCACGCCGGACACGGTCCAGGTGGCGTCAGCGGGGATCTTGCTGGCGAAGAACGCCAGATTCTCCACGGTGGCAGGGGTGCAGCCGTGCACGCCCAGCACGAAGTTGAACTGCATGGGGTGGCCGGGGACCTCGCCCTTCTTGGCCATACCCAGAATGGTGTCAATGTGGCCCAGCTCGAAGCACTCGTACTCGGGCTTGATGCCGTTCTCGATCATGCGCTTGCCGAAGGCGCGCATGGTGGGCATGGTATTGTCGAAGATCTCATCACCGAAGTTGCAGGTGCCGCAGTCCAGAGTGGCCATCTCGGGGAACAGCTCAGTGGGCTGCAGACGCTCCTCGGGGCTCATGCCGGTGGCGCCGCCGGTGGAGGGGATCATGATGACGTCAGGCAGCTCCTTGCGGATAGCGTCCATGACGACCTTAAAGCGATCGCGGTTCTGGGTGGGGGTACCGTCGTCCTCGCGGACATGGATGTGCAGGATGGCGGCGCCGGCCTCGTAGGCGGACTTGGCCTCGCGGACCATCTCCTCCACGGTGTAGGGCACAGCCTCGTTCTGGGCCTTGGTGACCTCGGCGCCGCAGATGGCGGCGGTAATAATGAGCTTCTCCATCGTTCCGCTCCCTTACTTCTCGATCTTGTTGCGCTGGCAGTCCTTGGGGGTGACGCAGGTGCCGTGGGCACGGCAGACCACCACGGGCTCAGCCAGAACGTCAGCAGCGGAAGCGCTGATGTCGGGGCGGGAGACGATGACCTTACGGGCCTCAAACTTCATGGTGCGGGAGGTGTTGCCGATCTTCTCGATCTCGCCATAGGCTTCGATGTAGTCGCCGGCGTACACGGGAGCCAGGAACTCCACGTTGTCGTAGGCACAGAACAGGCCCTCGTCGCCGTCGCACTTGATCAGCAGCTCCGTGGCGACATCGCCGAACAGGTGGACCATGTGGGCGCCGTCCACCAGATTTCCGCCGTAATGAGCATCCTTAGCGCTCATACGCAGGCGAAGCATAGAAGTCATCTTTTCCATAAGTTTTTCCTCCTTCAGAATTTTGGACGTGCAATTTCGCAAACACCAGATCCGGCCGTTACCGCTTCTTTTTGGGTATGAAAAAAAGCGCTATCGGTCAAGGTCATTGACCAATAGCGCTCCATGTATGGACGTACATGACAGCAGCGCCGCTTACACCGCGCTGCCAAGCGACAGAACGCAGGCGGTCCTGTCACTTTCGGCGGAAAACTCCTTCCTGCAACGCTACACAGGTGCCTGTCCCCACACGCTGCAGTACCCCGTTTCCCGCGCCTCTATTGACTGATATCTATGAAATTTTACTCTTAAATTATAGCGCTTTTGGGGCATTTGTCAAGATAGTTCGTGACAGATTTGACAATAATATTTTTGCACGGTGCAAAAATTTCTCTGTTCTGACTCTTGAATTTTTCGCACAGAGAAAATCAGTAGGATTCCTCCACCATTTTCAGGATTTCCGGCTTCAAAGACAGCATTCTGCAGATATTCAGGGCGTCCCGTGGGCAGTCGGACCGGCCTTCCACGCGGTAGAGACCGTAGTTCATGTGGCGGGCAATGACGGCCACGCCGTCCTCGTCGGTGACGGACAGCTCGCGGCGGATCTTCTCGGTATCCACATCGCGCAGGCCGATGATCTGGTAGTGCAGGCGGGCGTACTCCGCCACCTTGTCGTAGTGGGTGGTCAGCAGAGAAATGGCGTTGACGCCGTTGAGATAACGGGTGACGGCCTGCACGATGACGGCGCCCTCGTCGGGGTTGGTGCCTCGGGCGAACTCGTCCAGCAGGAACAGGGAGTAACCCTTCTCCACCTCTGTCAGCGCCTTCTGGAACTGGACGATCTCGGAGCCGAAGCCGCTGAGTCCCGACTGGATGGACTGGAGATCGTCAAAGAGCATTTTCACGCTGTGAAACAGCGGCATGCGGGCCTTCTTTGCGCAGACCAGGAAGCCCGCCTGAAGCAGCAGGGCGTTGAGGGCCACGGTCTTCATGGCCACGGACTTGCCGCCCATGTTGGCGCCGGTGATGACGGTAGCCCCCTGCTCCAGACGGATGGAGACGGGCACGAAGCTGCGGCCCTGCTCCGACAGCAGGTCGCAGATCTCGGGGTTGATCATGTCGGTGAGTTCCAGCTCCGTATCCGTCAGCTCAGGGCGGATGCCGCCGTAGCGCACGGCGAACAGAGCCTTCTGGATGATGAAGTCCAGCCGGCCGGAGGTCTCCGCGTCCGCCAGCAGGTCGTCCACCATGGGGGCCAGCGCCGCGCCCATGGCCCTGCGGACGTGCATTTCCTCGGCGTCCTCCTCGGCGCACAGACGGGTGCGCTTCAGGCGCAGGTCGTCCTTCTCCGCATCGGTCTGGGCGTGGAACAGACGCTCCTCCACGTCCTTCTTGGCCTGCCGCACCTCTTTGAGCTTGGCGGTGGCGCTGTCGGGGATGTAGAAGCCGCGGCTGCCGGTGCCGTCGGGGTCCAGGATGGCCAGCGCAGGCTTGGGGTCGTGGAGGGCGATGCCCTCAAAATGAGTAACGGCGTCGATCTCCGCCAACAGCGGCCGCAGGCCGTCCAGACGCTGGAGGTAGCCCTTGATCTCGAACAGCTCCACGTGGTCCGGCGTCTCCCCCTCCGCGCAGCGGCGCAGGGATGTGCGGATGTCCTTCATCTGGCACAGACCGGTCATCAGTTTGGTGTACTGGTCCTTCAGCCGGTCCGCCGCCGCCGCGGCCCGCTCTACATTATATAACTCCGTCTCCAGCTCAGCCCGCTCCTCCGGCATATAGAACCGCAGGCGGCGGATCTTCTCCTGCCCGAAGGGGGAGCAGCCGTGCAGGGACTCCAGAACGTATTGCAGGCCGATCTTTACGCGTTCCTCAAATCGGATCTCGATCATGCCAATTCCTCCTTTACATTGATGACGGGAACGTCTACCGCCTCCCGCATGCGGTGCAGAAAATCGTCCTTGTCGAACTTCCAGCCGTAGGCCGACACGGGGTTCACCGTGATACACAGGGTGCGGGCAGCCTCCTCCGTCTCCAGCGCCACCTGACGGGACGCCAGCTTGTCCAGCGTGTCGGCGGTGAGCAGCACCTTGCTGGGGTCCTTCACCACCAGGCGGCAGTTCCGCAGCACGCCGGAGCGCAGCAGAGGCAGCACCATGGTGTCCGTCAGTGCGCCGGTGATCAGCGCCGCGCCGTGCTCCTTAACGCAGGCCTCCAGCCCGTCGGACGCCTCCGGCGGCAGTTCCGCTGCCTTAGGCAGGTTCATCAGCCGGTAGATGTGAACGGTGTCGGCGATGACCTTTTCCATGCTCATGTGGTAGCTGGCGCCGGTGCAGAGGATGACGCCCTCCGCCACGGACCGTGCGCCCAGACTCTTGCGGCCCAAAGCGCCGTCGATGATGGAGCGGTCGGCTCCCAGCTCAAAAAACGCCTGGGATACAAACTTGAGCTGGGTGGTGATGGACGGCCCCGCCAGCTGCACATGTCCGGCACTGCGGGCCCGCAGGATCACCACCTCCCCCAGCGGAGTGGGGATGCCGGTGGTCATCAGGATCTCCTTGGTCACGTCACCCAGCCGCAGCATGTCCTTGGCTGTGGCGATCAGCGTGCCCTCCTTCACGAAGATGCCGGGCTTTTCCGTGCCGGTGACGATGTCGGTGGACTCGCCGTCGCGGCCGATGGAGGTCAGGCCCAGTGTGCCGTGCAGGTGGCCGCCGGACAGCATCCAGTTGAGCATGGTGGTCTTGCCCGCGTTCTTGCACATGCCCACGATGGACATGGTCTTTGTCTCATTGAGCCGGCGGAGCAGCTCGTCGTGCATGTCGTACACGCCCTTTCCTTGTTATTCGATTTATCATCATAGCATATCATTCCGGAAAAAGAAAGGGGTGAAACGTTTTTTGTCCCCTCTCCCCTGCTCCCCTGAAGCACACGCAAGAGTGGCCGGGACACCTGAGCTCTCGCCGAAAACCATGTACGCCGATACCTTGGGAGAAAAAAGCCCAGTCGTGTATCGAGCAGCCGGAGAACACGCGGGTTCAGCTCGAAAGCGCAAAGGCTGAGGTACAGAAGCCATTCCCTCAGGAGGAAGAGCTTGCGGCGAAAACGGCCCGTCTGAACGAGCTGAACGCCCTGCCAAACCCGGATAAGAAGGAAAAATGAGATCGTGGACGGTGAGCGAGGCGAGGCAGCGCCGCAGAAATCATCCGCAGACAGAGAACGCTAAAAAATCACAGCGGCAATGCGGAATATCTGCGGTGCCGCTGTGGTCGCAAGCTAGAAAATGTGCCGGGTATGTGATATAATGATGCTGACAAAATCGGTATTTGCGGAGGGGAACAGAATGGACACAAGGTGCAAAAATCCCAGATCTCGTACTACAATCGGCACCTTTATACCTGTGTATCCTTCTTGAAGGTAAAAAAGAAAGCGGAGCTGCCGGAAGATTATTTTGTGCTGACGCTGGGGCTGTCCGCGCCGTTGGAATCCGACCGGGTAGCGGCAAAAACCGAGCCGTATCCGGGTCGGTGGACAACGCATTTTGTCATCAGCAGTCCGTCCGATTTGGACGAGGAGCTGTTTGATTGGATCGAGCAGGCGTATCAATTTGCGCAGGCAAAATAACGGAGGAAACAGATGCAGGTCAACGAATATCAGAAAGCGGCTATGGCAACGCTGAATCCGGCGCTTGATAAAAAGGATGTTCTCATCAACAGCGTCATGGGCTTGTGCGGGGAATCCGGCGAAGCCATTGACATTGTGAAAAAGTGGCTGATGCAGGGACATGAGCTGGACAGGGAGCATTTGGTCAGGGAGCTTGGAGATGTGGCGTGGTATCTTGCCGAGGCTGCCACGGCATTGGATGTTCCGCTGGAAGCTGTTTTTCAGGGGAATCTGGATAAGCTGCGTCAGCGTTTTCCCAACGGCTTTGACACAGGGGCTTCGGTAAATCGCAAGGAGGGGGATTTATAAATGCAGGATTTAGGCGTATTTCACAGCCTCGGCGCCCTGTGGCTCAGGGTGCTGAACGAGCTGGAAGCCAAGGGGCAGAAGCCGTTTATACCGACAATGCAGGCGAAAGCGCAGAGGTCAGGGAGCTGCTGTATCTGACCGCAGAGGTGCAGGATGCCGTGCTGCCCGACGCGATCATCGAAAAAGCAATCCCGCCGCACGCTCTGCGGCCATCACCATGAGCCGCTGACGGACGAGGGCTATATCCCCTGTGTCAGCCTTCTGGATTTTCAGAAAACCGGCGGAAAGCTGGATATGACCGCCTATGGCCGTGCGTTGGACTTTGGCTACAAGACGTATGTCCTGACAACGCTCTATACATCAAAGACTATCTTGGGTATGTATGTGTCCATGAGATTGGCGATCTAATCAAGCCTCACTACGTCACAGAGAGCTTTCCGAAGCTGCTCAAGGCGAAGGGGATGAGACAGATCAGGTATCACGATCTCCGGCATAGCTGCGCCTCGCTGCTTCTGGCAAATGGTGTTCCCATGAAGCAGATTCAGGAATGGCTTGGTCACAGCGACTTCTCAACTACGGCGAACATTTACGCACATCTGGATTACAGCTCGAAGCTGACTTCGGCTGATGCAATGCTCAATGGCTTGGGCTTTGCACAGAACTGAAAAAGAAAAGCCAGCACCCGGAAAAACCGACTACTGGCGAGGTTTCTGGCGGAGCGGGTGGGATTCGAACCCACGGAACCTTGCGGTTCAACTGATTTCGAGTCTTTTATGCAACTGTGACGGGGATGTCTGTTTGGGTGTCGTTTCTGTAAGCCCCGTACCCGCCGAAAGCCGCTTGAAATCAGGCTTTTTCGCTCGGAAAGCCTTGCGGGTCAGGCTTTTTTGAAAGTGGGTTCAAATCGGCATTTTTTCCGATTTTGGAGAGAAATGCGGGAAGATAGGAGAGAAAAATCGGGAGACGGCCATACACCGCAGAATAGAGCTTCCAACCGACGAAAATCTATTTTTGAGGTGTTACAAATGGATGTATTTCCCGTCAACTGGGACAGCGTTCCCGAGGTGATGAACAAGGAGCAATTCTTCCGAATCTGCCACATCAGCAAGTCCACGGCGCTGCATCTGCTCAAAAGCGGCAAGGTGCCCTGCGAGTGGTCGGGTAAGAAAACCCGGTGCTATAAAATCCGAAAAGAGGATGTGAAAGCATACTTGGAGGAGCGGGCAATTTTTCCAGAACTCTATTCTGCGCCGAAGGGCTGGTACGGCACCCACTATGTGGCGAGGCTCTCCAAGGAGCTGCCGGAGGGCACTCTGCGGCAGATGCACGGCTACTATGAAAAGCTGCTGCGCAAATACCCGGATGTGGTCACGGTAAAGGATGTGGTGACCCTGACCGGCTACACCCTGACCACCGTCCACAACTGGTGCAGCCGTGGGTCACTGAAAGCCTTCCAGAAGGGGCTGAAGTTCTGTATCCCGAAAATCTTTCTTGTGGATTTCTTCTGCTCCCTGACCTTCCGCTCTATTACCCGTAAAAGCCTCTGGCATATCCAGGCGCTGAATGAATTCAGCAGGAAGATGAAGCAGAAGAAAGGTTGAAACAGAAGTTTGTTTGAAATCAACCACAATTTCACAGCAAAAGAAGTAATTCTATATGCATAAAAAAATATTAGAAATATTTCTAACTGCTTTTATGCTGATTTAACAAATAATTCTATTGACAAACCCTACAGTCTATGTTAATATCTAAAGCAGAAAACAAAACATAAATTTTAGAAATCCGGAGGAAATGTTTATGCAATACGAAACTATTATTTTAGAACTATTATCAAGAATTAAAAAATTGGAGGATGATGTTAACGAATTGAGGCAATTTCAAAATAATTTATCATCTTTTCCGAATAACGATGATAAAAATTTAGAGGGAAGCGAGTATCAAATTATGAATAACGCTACTGTATCCTATAAGAAGATGACGGATGAGATGATAGACATTTGTTATAAATGTGGTAAAAAAGTTTCTGCCGGAGAAAGCGTTCAAGAACTGGCTGATGATATTGCCGAATCTACAGGAATGAACAGAAACTCTGCAATTATGTATTTGTATGCTGTGCAAGGTATGCTCGACGGAACGATATACAAGCGCGCAATCAGCTCAAAAGCAATGAAAAAATACTATGATAGCATTTTTAACGAGTATGGAAGTGATGGCTTAAAAAGAGCTATCCGAGCCACTAGACTTCATATTGATTACCGTAGAGAATGCGGACAGAATGTTGATTCAATAGAAGACATATGTAATGCTTATGAAAAAAGATTATGAATATTAGATTCTAATACTCTGCTGAAATAATCTTTATTGTAAGTCTAATGTGCGATTTAATGATTCGCACACTCGCACCTGCCTTTCGGTTTTGGTAGACTGTAACCGAAAGGCGGGTGCGTGGGGTACCGCTGGTGTACCTACCGGAAGAATTACAAACGGGAGGATCACATATGAAATCGCTATTTGAGCAGCTGGGCGGCACTTACACAAGGCAGGGCGACTATTGCCTACCCGATGTTTGCTTACCGCCCGAAGAAGAACGCCCCATCGGCGTTTACGGGCAGCGGCGGCGAGTTTATCTGAAGGAGCACCACCGGGTGCTGTATTATAACCTGCTGACCGCCGGGACGCTGGACGGACACCTTGCAGACATCGAGGAGCAGGCGCAGGAACTCTTTCTTCGGCTGGTAGAACAATACGCAGACACCGAGGGTGTGACGGAGAGGTTGAAGGCCAGCGAACCGCAGTCGTGGGTGCGGAAGATGAACGGCATCCGACATCGGGCAAACGAGGTCGTGATGCAGGAAATTGTATATGGGTAACGAGCAAGCGGGGGCCTATGACCTCCGCTTGTTTTGTGTGCAGAAAAGAACAATGCTGTTTTGAAACGACATTGTTCCGAATTTTGTTGACATTGTTCTTTTGTTCGGATATAATGTACTTGTGATTTTATGCGTGGAGGTATCCCCTATGGCTGAAATGATCTCGGTAAGAGAGGCAGCAGTGCGCTGGAATATAACGGAGCGGAGAGTTGCGACGCTCTGCAAGAATGGGAGAATCGCCGGTGCGAAAAAGCAGGGCAATCGTTGGCTGATCCCCGCTGATACGCAGAAGCCGGCGGATCAGCGGCTTAAGACGGGCGCTTTCCGCAAGACGGAGCGCGCGCCGAAGCTGCCCCTGCCCATCGGCGTGTCCAACTACTGCCTTGCGTCGTCGGAATACTACTACATCGACAAGACGATGATGATCAAGGATTTCATCGACGAGCGTCCGATGGTGACGCTGTTCACCCGCCCCCGGCGTTTCGGCAAGACGCTGAATATGGATATGCTGCGCACTTACTTTGAAAAGAGCGACAAGGATACCTCCGTCTATTTCCGGGACAAGAAGATCTGGGCCTACGGCCAGAAGTACCGGGATTATCAGGGCAAGTACCCTGTAATCTTCCTGACCTTCAAGGATGTGAAGTTCGACACTTGGGAGGAGACCTTTGCGGCCATCCGGGATATTTTTGCAAAGGAGACCCGGCGGCACAAAGAACTGTTGAACAGCGATAAATGCGACGAGTACAGCAAAAAGACCTATGAAAAGCTGGCAGACGGCAAGGTCAACGAGGTAGAGTTGGCTTCTGCACTGCTGGACCTGTCCGTTATGCTGCACAAGCACTATGCCGTTGCGCCCATTATCATCATCGACGAGTACGACACCCCCATCCAGCAGGGCTATCAGAAGGACTATTACGACAAGGTCATCCGGTTTATGCGAAACCTGTTTTCCGGCGGGTTCAAGGATAATCAGCACCTGTCCTTCGGCTTCCTCACCGGCATTCTGCGGGTGGCCAAGGAGAGCATCTTCAGCGGGATGAACAACCTGTCCATCAACTCCGTGCTGGATAATAAGTACAGTGCCTACTTCGGCTTCACCTCCGACGAGGTGACGGAGATGGCGGAATACTACGGCGCTGCCGATAAGTACGACGAAATTTGCCAGTGGTACGACGGCTACCGCTTCGGCAAGACGGAGATTTTCAACCCGTGGTCGGTGGTCAACTACTTCAGCAACGAGTGCGAGCCGAGACCCTTCTGGGTCTCCACCGGCAGCAACGATATTATCGGGGAAGTGCTTGCCCAGGCGGACGAGGAGATTTATAACCGTCTGACCTCCCTGGTCAACGGCGAGACCTTCACCACCTTCATCGACACCGGCGTGATCTATCCGCAGATCAAGAGCAATCCCTCCACCATTTACAGCTTCCTGCTGGTGACCGGCTATCTGAAGGCACTGAAAACCATGCCCTCCTTCAGCGGCGATTTTATGTGCGAGGTCTCCCTGCCAAACCGGGAGATTTCTCTGGTGTATAACAAGGAGATCTTGCAGCGGCTGGAGAATCTGATCCCGCCGTCCACGGCGATTTCCGTTCAGGAGGCCATCTTCTCCGGCGATAACGCACGGCTGAAAGCGCAGATCCAGACGCTGCTGACCCAATCGGTCAGCTCCTTCGATACTGCCGGGGAGAATTTCTACCACGGCTTTATGCTGGGCCTGTGTGCCCTGCTGGGAGGTGCTTTCGTGACCTCCAACCGGGAATCCGGCGACGGGCGCTATGACATTCAGCTGAAGCCCACGCAAAAGGGTCTTCCGGGTATCCTGATCGAGCTGAAGGCGGAGAAGAATTGCAGCGATGAGCATCTGAAAAAGCTGTCCGAGACGGCCTTGCAGCAGATCAACGATAGGAAATACGAAACCGAGCTGACGACCGCCGGAGTCAGGACGATTTATAAATACGGCGTGGCCTTCAGCGGTAAAAAGGTCGAAGTGGCAGTCGGATGAGGAGTGAGAATTCCAAAGTATCAAATTGATACTTTGGCGAAATTCCAAAGTGCCAGCACGGTGGTTCCAAAGTGCCAAATTGACACTTTGGAGATGTGCTTATATCAAATGCTAAATGAATTAACAAAAATCGAGGGAGACTGCTTATGAAATCAAATTTTGATTTTCTGAATCGATACTGGCCTGCATTGGCACAGATCGGCGCAACCGCAGAAACCTATGTCTATTCTGACCCCAATGCCTGTATCTATAAACTCGGAATGTTTGCCGAGCGCTTAGTGCAGGAGATCCTTGCCTTTGAGCACATTGCGGTGCCGGCTGTTGACAACACCCACGCAAATCGAATTCGCATTTTGAAGCGAGCCGGTTTATTGCCGCACGAAATTGACAACACGCTATATGTTCTTCGCAAGACAAGAAACTCGGCAGTACATATAGGTACGGACTCCGTGGACGAAGCAAAGACATTGCTATCCTTGACATACAATCTTGCTGTTTGGTTTATGGAAACCTATGGAGACTGGGGATATATTGCGCCTGAGTTCGTTATGCCGAGCGAGACCACGCACGAAGATTTGGAATCCGTTATTGCCGAGCAGGAAAGGAAAATCGAGGAATTGACGAAGCAACTGGCCGTGGTCAAGACCGCCGCTTCGGGCAAAACGCAGAAGGAGCGCGCAAGGCGGTCAGAATCTGTCTCCGCTATGATGAATTGGAATGAGGCGCAGACCAGATGCTTGATTGACGAGCAGCTTCGTCTTTCTGGTTGGGAAGCTGATACGCAGAACCTGCGCTACAGCAAAGGAACGCGGCCTGTAAAGGGGAGAAATATTGCCATCAGCGAATGGCCTACCAATTCGGCTTTTTACAAAAACGGGTATGCGGATTATGCATTCTTCATTGGCGAGAAGCTCGTAGCATTGATGGATGCAAAAAAGATGTCGGAAGATGTGGCATCTACCATCGATGTGCAGGTAAAGGACTATGCTGCACATATTAAGCCGGAGGATATTCCACATACGGTTGGAAACTGGAATGGTTATCAGGTCCCCTTCCTCCTTGCTTCAAATGGCAGGGCATATTTAGAGCAGCTGCGGACGAAGTCTGGTATTTGGTTTTTGGATGTCCGGGAACAGGAAAATCAACCGTATCCTATTCGGAACTGGTTTAGCCCAAGTGACCTGATGGAAAAACTTGGTCAGAATACAGCGGCGGCCAATCAAGCGCTGGCTGCGGCAGATAATTCGTTTATGACAGATCCTAATGGGTTGAATCTGCGCGACTACCAGATCAAGGCCATTGATAAGGCAACGGAGGCAATCGTTGACGGCAAGAGAACGGCCTTGCTTGCAATGGCCACCGGAACGGGCAAAACCCGTACTGTTCTGGGACTTATCTACAAGATGCTGGAATCCAAGCGTTTCCGTCGTATTCTTTTCCTTGTGGATCGAGTGTCCCTCGGTGAGCAGGCAATGGACACCTTCAAAGATGTCAAGCTGAAGGAACTGCTGACGCTGGACAAAATATATGAGATCAAAGCGATCGATGACAACATCATCAATCTGGAAACCAAGGTCAGCATTTCGACGGTGCAGGGGCTTTTGAAACGCACGATTCTGGCTGAAGAACCGGATTTGATGCCCGGTGCATTTGATTTGATTATTGTGGACGAAGCCCACCGAGGCTATATTCTTGACCGTGAAATGACGGAAGAAGAAATCCTCTACGATAATCAAGATGATTATATGAGCAAGTACAAGCAGGTTATCGAGTATTTCGATGCGGTGAAAGTTGCCTTGACTGCTACGCCCGCCCTGCACACGACCGAGATTTTCGGGGAGCCGGTCTATACCTACAGCTACCGTGAGGCGGTTATCGATGGCTGGCTGGTGGATCACGACCCTCCGTATCTGATTAATACGGATTTCATCGAAAATGACGCACAGTTCAAGAAGGGTGAAACCTTGGCGCAATATGACCCCAACACCAATGAACTTTTGAACGGTGCAGTTTTGGACGATGAAATGGATTTCGATGTGTCGGAGTTCAACCGCAAAATTGTTCTGCCGGATCATACCCGCAAGGTGCTGGAAGAAGTTTCGACCTACCTGAATCCGGAAAGTGGAGAAAAGACGCTGATTTTCGCAGTAAATGATGCACACGCTGACCGTATTGTGGATACGCTCCGAGAAATTTACAAGCCTTATGGCATTTCCAATGATGCCATTATGAAAATCACGGGCAAAACTGCCGGCGGCAACAAAAAGAAGATTTTGCAGGTGATCAAGCAGTTCAAGAACAACCAGTACCCCAACATTGCCGTAACAGTCGACCTGCTGACTACCGGAATCGATGTGCCGGCAATTTGTAATTTGGTGTTTATGCGCAAGATCAACAGCCGGATCCTCTTTGAGCAGATGCTGGGACGCGCTACTCGCCTTTGCCCGGAAATCGGAAAGACGCACTTCAATATCTTCGATGCAGTTCGCGTGTACGAGGACTTGGACGACACTTCCAATATGAAGTCAGTCTCCGTCAGCAAATCAATGGCTGAATTGTTGGAGGATTTGTTCCGTCCGGGTGAGGTCAGCAAGCAGCCTGTCAAAGATCGCATTTTGGCAAGATTGCAGCGTAAGAGCAACAATCTGACCGATGAGCAAAAGTATGATGTATCCGAGCGTTTAGGCGGAAAAACAATTCGGGAATATGCGAAGGAATTGAAAAGCTGTACAGAGGAAGCTTTTGTGCGACGCTGCCGGGAGGATAAGGATTTCCTGCTTTGGTTTGACAACCTGAAGGGCAAAAAGCGCGGACATTACTATTCCGAAAAGGAAGATACTCTTTTGGAAACGACCCGCGGCTATGGTGACACGGAAAAACCGCAGGATTATCTGGACTCTTTTGTGGCCTATGTTAATGAGAACAAAGACCGTATCGAAGCGATCCGCATAGCCTGCACTCGCCCCAGCGATATGACCCGGGCGCAGCTTCGGGAGTTAAAGCTGGAACTGGATAAGGAGAATTTCACCGAGAGCAACTTGAATGAAGCGGCCAGTGCGGTGAGCAATGAACGGATTGTGGCAGACATTATCGCCTTTGTTCGTCGGGCTGTACTTAAAACGCCGCTGGTGAACCACGATGACCGCGTGAAAATGGCCTTTTCTAAACTGATTTCGGCGCATCACTTTAACAAAATGCAGCTGGATCTGCTGGAAAAGATCAAGGTATATATGCTTCACGAGAGCATCCTCAATACCGAGACCTTTGAGGCACCGGCGTTCAAGATGGATGGCGGTTTCGCACGCTTTAACAAGAAGTTTGGCGGGCAGCTTGCGGAGATCATCCGCGAGATCAACACTTATATTTACGAAGGAGCAGCTTAAATGAGCACGCAAGATATTGTACAGAAACTTTGGAACCTCTGCAATGTGCTGCGGGATGACGGTATTACTTATCACCAGTATGTGACAGAGCTGACCTACATTCTGTTTTTGAAAATGGCCGATGAGACCGGTGCAGATAAGGATATTCCTGAAGCATATCGTTGGGGCTCTTTGACCAGCCGTTCCGGCATTGACCTGAAAAAGCACTACTATACGCTGCTCAGCAAGCTGGGCGAAGAATCCGTTGGCCGCGTGGCACAGATTTACGCCAACGCATCCTCCAGCATCGAGGAGCCGAAAAATCTCGAAAAAATCATCACGGAAATTGATAAGCTGGACTGGTATGAGGCCAAAGAGGAAGGTCTGGGCGACCTGTATGAAGGACTCTTGGAGAAAAACGCCAATGAGAAGAAGTCCGGTGCCGGTCAGTACTTCACCCCTCGTGTGCTGATCGATGTGATGACGGAGCTCATCAAACCCCAGCTGGGCGACAAGTGCTTTGACCCGGCCTGCGGTACTTTTGGCTTTATGATTGCAGCCAACCGCTATGTCAATGCGCATAACGATATGTATGCACTCTCTGACCGTCAGGCAGATTTCCAGCAGAATAAAGCGTTCAACGGTGTGGAGCTGGTGCACGAAACCCATCGCTTGGCATTGATGAATGCCTATCTGCACAATATGAATGCCAATATCACATTGGGGGATTCTCTCGCACAAAGCGCCAAGGGATTGAAAGATTTTGATGTTATTCTGACCAATCCGCCCTTTGGCACGAAAAAGGGCGGTGAGCGTGCCACCCGGGATGACATCTCTTTCCAGACCTCCAACAAGCAGCTGAACTTCTTGCAGGTGATCTATCGCAGCCTGAAGGCGGACGGCAAGGCCCGTTGCGCCGTGGTGCTGCCGGATAATGTGTTGTTTGCTGCCGGTGACGGTGCCAGCGTGCGCCGGGAACTGATGAATTTCTGCAATCTGCATACCATTCTGCGCCTGCCTACCGGAATTTTCTATGCACAGGGCGTCAAGACCAATGTGCTGTTCTTTACCCGCGGGACAACCGAGCAGGATAACACCACCGAGGTTGCGTTCTACGATATGCGCACCAATATGGACAGCTTTGGTAAGACCCGGCAGCTGCGCAAGAGTGATTTCGACGAGTTTGTGGCAGGGTATGAAGACCCGTCCAAGCGCACGGGCGAGCGCTGGAGCAGATTCACTCGTGAGGAGATCGCCAAGAATCCGGACAATAGTCTTGACCTTGGCTTGATTCGTGACGACTCCATCGTGGATTATGACGATCTTCCTGACCCTGTAGAAAGCGGCGAGGAAGCGATTGCAAATTTGGAGGAAGCGGTCGATCTGCTGAAAAGTGTTGTGCGTGAACTTCGTGCTCTGACGGAGGAAAAGTGATGGCAAGAGCAAAAAAAGAAACCGCCCTCACGCCCGAAGAGCGTTTGCAGGCGGCCTTGGTGCCGGATTGGGAGTGGCCCTATAAGTTGCCGAAGAATTGGTGTTGGGTGCGTTTGTATTCATTAGCACATATTATTTCAAAGGGGACTACACCCAAAGGGGGCAAAGATGCATATGTTGAGAAAGGAATACGGTTTCTTCGAATTGAAAACATAAATGAGGACGGAAGTATTTCCCACGAAAATATTAAGCACATTACTGAGGCAATGCATACGGGATTTCTGAGGCGATCGATTTTGTGCAAAGATGATATATTGATTTCAATAGCTGGAACCTTGGGAAAAACCGGAATTGTTGGAGAGGCTGATTTGCCACTAAATACGAATCAAGCTATTTCTTTTGTTCGGTTAATACGGGGGAATTTATTGCCGCAGTATATCAAAATGTCTATAGATAATCCTAAGACGCAGGATATGTTGATTTCACAGACAAAAGTGACATCGATCCCTAATTTAACACTTGAGATAATTGGAAATTGCGCCATCCCGCTTGCTCCTCTTGCTGAGCAGCAGCGCATTGTTGACCGCATCGAAAGCCTGTTTGCCAAGCTGGATGAGGCCAAGGAAAAGGCACAGGCTGTGGTGGATAGCTTTGAAACCCGCAAAGCTGCTATTCTGCATAAAGCCTTCACCGGTGAACTGACTGCGAAATGGCGAGAAGAGCACGATGTGGGGATGGAGAGTTGGGAAACCCGTGAGCTAGCAGAATGCTTCGAAATTGTTTCGGGTATTCAAAAAACTCCAGCCCGCAGTCCTAAGGATAATCCGGTTCCATATTTGACAGTAGCAAATGTATATAGAGGAAGAATAGACCTTTCGGATATAAGGTATTTTGAGGTCACTTCAAAGGAAATAGAGAAATTAAAGCTTCAGGATAAGGATATTTTAATTGTTGAGGGCAATGGTAGTGGTAATGAAATCGGCCGTTGCGCAATATGGCATAACGAATTGCCTCTATGTATTCATCAAAATCATATTATTCGGATGAGAAGAAAGACTGCTGATATTTTGCCAGAGTACGCACTCCACTATTTGAACAGTGAAGCCGGAAAATCCATTATGCGAGAGCGATCCAAGACAACTGCTGGGTTGTTTAATTTAAGTGCTGGGAAAATAAAGACAATCTCACTACCGATGGCTTCTTTAGATGAACAATCGGAAATTATTCACCTCATTGATAGCCTGCTTGAAAAAGAACAACAGACCAAAGAAGCCGCCGAGGCAGTCCTTGACCAAATCGACCTGATGAAAAAATCCATTCTCGCCTGTGCTTTTCGTGGTGAACTGGGTACGAATGACCCAAGCGAGGAGAGCGCGGTGGAATTGCTGAGGCAAGTAATCGAACAAGAGGATGGAGATGTGATCAGGCCAAAGGCAAAAGCGAAGCGAATTGCAATTCCCGCAGAAATTAAGCCGTTGTTGTCAGGTGCTAATGAAGAAGCAATTGTCAAACTCCTATTAAAAGCTGCGCCCCAATCTGTTTCTACACAGACAGTAATGTCCATTAGTAAGAAAAAATTTGAGCTTATGGACGCATTACGCAATCTGGAGAAAAAACAGATTGTGTCGAAAAGTGATTCTGGAGAATACTCACTAGTGAGGTAATATTATGCAAATCAAACGGCTTCAGATCGATGATTATCTTTGTTTGGTTGACTTTGATATAGTATTTGACACCGTATCGGGTGGTAGCTCAACAATTCTGATTGGAGAAAATGGCGCTGGAAAATCGACGATGATTGAGTGTATTCTGAACATTCTGATGTCTTTTGATTCTCCCGCAATAGAAAAGCAGATTGACTACAGCTATTCTATGGACTACAACTATGCGCAAAAGGCGGTATGCATTGTCCAAAGTAATCATAATTATCGTATCACGGTAGATGATGTTTTCTGTGAGGGAAGCTATAAAAGGATGCGCTCTTTTATCCAATCTCATTCTTTGTTCCCTCAGCGCATCATTGCGTTTTATTCTGGGGCCAACAATAAGCTCTTGCCTCAAATAGAACAAATTAATAAAAGCTATGTAAGGCAATGCAGAAATACACTTGTGCGCTTTCTTAAAGCAATGAATGATGAATCTGAAAGCTTCCTGCCGAACTTCCTCAAAAGAAAGTACAATTATTGTGATGAGGGAATGACTCCAATATATTTGGCTTCTATTCTTTGTGGTCAGGATTCTTTTGAGCAGAATTATCTTGTCAATGCGTGCAATTTCGGTGAAGTCCAATGTGTGGATATGGTCATTAATATTGATAAAGTTGAGGTTCTTTTTGGCAGAGGACGGTTCGAAGGAGATGTGCCCACGGGTCTGTACTATTTGACGGATTTCATTGACCATCGGTTTACGGATTTACTGCGAAGAGGATTACTATATTCGGCTATGGGAAAATCTTATTTCGAAATTAAAGGGATTGAAAAGCTAGGATTAGATTCTATTGCAATTTTAGAATTTTTTGAGAAACTATACTCTCTGTTTGATGCGAGATTTGAGGTGACCGTCACTCAAGGGAATTCTATAGTGAAATGCAAATCAATGAGCGAAGGGCAGCGCCAACTTATCAAAATCCTTGGTATGCTTGGTATTTGCAAGACGGAAGATTGTCTCGTTTTAATGGACGAACCAGATGCGTATATGAACCCACGCTGGAAGTATGACATCAAAAGCACAATGGATCAATCCTTGAAAGACGCCATAAACGCTCAGGCAATCATTGCAACACACGATCCATTGGTGATCAATGGCGTTCCTAAGGAGTTTATTAGGATATTTACCCAAAACAAAGAACTTGAATCATCCGCAGGATTTTTTGTCACAAGAGTTATCACTCCCGTCGAGGACACTGAGGGAATGGGAATCGACGGGTTGCTACAAAGTGAATATTATGGGTTGCAGACTTCTTACGACCAAAAATCGCATAAGAAATTCTTGCGCAGACAAGAATTATATCTAAAACTTATTGGCGGGAGTGCTACGGACGGAGAAAAAACAGAGCTTCGTGAAATAACGAGAGATTTGGGATTGCTGCCGCTATCGTATAATTCAATTGATTTTCTATATGATGATTTTTTGACCGTATATAAGAGGTGCGATCTGTATAGTCAAGAGTATCTTACCTACGATCAAGTGTTAGAGCGCAGAGGAAAAATTAAAGAAATTATAGAGGCGTTATACGAAGGGCAAGTATGAGATATATAAAGATAGAAGATCTTCTGGTATTCAGAAGCAGGTGGGGACAAGGGGATACACTCTGGAAAAACAGTGTGCTCAAAAAGGATTTCAGAGATTTCTTTCACAATAAATGCTGGTATACAGAGGTTCTACTTGTCGGGCAAGATGTGCATATTGACCACTTTCGACCCAAGGCAGCGGTAAAGCCTTTTGAGAATTTTAAATATAATCATTTAATTCAAGATAAGGGGTATTATTGGCTAGCAAATGATCCATCGAATTATAGGGCGTGCTGTATCTATGCTAATCGAAAAACAGGTAGTGGCGGTAAAGGGAACTATTTTCCTCTGGCAGATGATGGCGTATATCAATCGGAAAAAGATGAGAATAATGAGCAACCAATGCTGCTAGACCCATGCGTTGCAGAAGATGTTAAGTTGTTGTCTTTTCTGGGTAATCGCGTAGTTCCTGCAACGGACGATGAATTGGGCAAAGAAAGGGTTAGAGTTTCGGCATCTATTTACAATCTGACTGATGCTTACATAAGCAACGAAAGAGGGAAAATTTGGGCGAGCATCGAACAATTACTTGCAGAGTATGTCTCCGGAGATATTAGCAAGTCCAGCTGCATTCGCCAGCTAAGGGACGCTATATCGCCCAAAGCTCCCTTTTCAGCTTGTGCAATAGCTTGTGTTAATTCTCTTGCTCCAGACGAAATAAAGAGCGAGCTTGATTTAATACTCTAACTCTATGAAATGAGGGATGATAGTGCTGGATCAGACAAATGCAAATATTGAAAGACATATCAAAACCCACACAGAGCGTTCCGATGATGACCGTGCGGCAGTATCTGTTTTGGAGACATTTCTTCGTTCAAATGGGAGAATCAACACTTCTTTTGCATCAGATGATAAGTGGCCCAATCACGATGGCACTTTCGAGTTTGTTCCCGACCCTGACATTTCTAGGCGGCCCAAGCAGACTTTCTATGTCCAAATAAAGGGAACACGCAATTATACTGAGCACGAGGGTGTTATCAAGTACACACTAAAAGATCTCGCTTTTCCTGCTTTTATATGTGGCAGAGTATCTCTTGATCCGGGAATTCTGTTTGTGATTCTCAATCCCGCTGAACGCGGAGATGAGAGAGTTTTTTGGAAGTATATGTCGCCCAGTTTTCTTAACAGTATTGATTTTGCAAAAGACAGTATAACCGTCAGTTTTTCACCGGAAGAGGAAATCTTGAACAATGACGAAAGCGTTTTAGCTTTTTGCGAGAGGTTAGAAAAAATTGTCGAGTGGCATTCCTTTGTAAACCAATTGGAACGGCATAGTTATTCTTTTGAAGAAGCTAAGCGAATCGTTGAGACCTGTGATACGGAAATCACGGAAAGCATCGACAATTTAAGCATTCTAAATAAGAGCCGCGACAACATTTCACGGAGAATTCTGACGAGATTGAACGATCTATGCATTTCAGCTTTACTGTTGAATGCGATGAAAGACGGCTATCAAAGTCCCAACGCCGGCTTTGCGTGGGAATACTCACTCTTAAGGGCAAATACAAAGTACTTAGGGAATTTTTACCGAGGATTGCAATATATCGGACGTCGAATTCCCGAGGAGGGTCAAGCAGAACGACTAATGCTGAAGTACTATAGCTTTATGTGGCAGATACGCCAATCGCTCTACGAAAACTACGGCATCACCGTGCTTCAGAACTTGGAGAAATTTCAGGAATATACCGGAACTGATGAACTGGATAAACAATACTATGAGTTGGTGGCGAACGCTTTCTCAAACCCAAAAACTGAGCAGAAACATAACAGTAATACGAGGTTTTATATTCAAAAAAGGACTCCGTTTTATGTCGGTAAAGAGCGTTATTTTGAGGTAACACTGCAGCAAGCGGACATCTATGCGTCAAAGTATAACCGAATTACAGCATATACCCAGCTTGACATTTCTACAGGCTATTCTGTCCAAATCGACTATGTCCCATCATTCATTAATCTCTGGGGTGTCAATACAGAAATTAAAATTATCACAGCATGGCGTGTTTCGGTAGATCCTAAATGTTTGAACAAGCTTGGAAGGATACTTAATATGCGCCTTCAGCTTTCTTCAAAATATGGAGAATATGATGCCCTGATGAGATTCCTAACAGAAACAGGTATGGATTTTCTGGAAATGATTGATCTTCGGGAGATACATTTCTCGCATCTTTTGGAGTCGGTTTACAATAAAACAAACACCTCTTATTTCAAAGATGTCTTACAGCAGTTGCGGGATAACTATTCTACAGGTTCAACACGCTTCGGACGATATACAGTTCGATATCTGTTACTGAATCTGCGCGAAGATCTTTTGGAACGCGTTATGCCGTCTCAGTTTAGTCCGCAATGGAAATGCAAGGATTTATACCTGTCTAGAAAATGCTTTCCGTTTGAGTGTAACCCACTTGCTTCTGATTTAGCTGACAGCAAAACGAGTCAGATAAGTCAAGCCAAGTACTTGGCCAGAGTAGTTGAAAAAGAAAAGACTGAGATCGCTGTTCCATACTGGTCTATTGTAAAGTCTATGCAAGATACCGGCGAAATTTACTGCAATCTTGGTGGAGACTTAACCGAACAGGCAATCCAGAAATATAATGATTGCTTAGACGATTGGGAAAGACAGAAAGGGTATGAAATCATTTCGGATGGAAATGTTGCTTGTATTGCAGCATATGAAGCTTCGACGCTCTTTATTTTGAATAAACTACTGGAACTATCGCAGCTCCCAAATAAAGGCCAAAAAGAAGTTAATGAAAGATACTTGAGAGATTGCAATATTGCTTTTTCTGATCCTAAAAAAGAAGAAACTCTTAAATATGCTTTTGTAAACTCCCGCGTACTTCTTATTTACGGAGCTGCCGGTACCGGAAAAACGACCCTAATCGATATGATCTCGACAATGCTGTCTGGGCGTCGGAAATTGTTTCTTACCAAAACACATACGGCCTTGCAGAATCTGCAGAGGCGAATTAATAATCCGGGGGCTGATGCCAGTTTTGTAAGCATCAATAGTTTTACGAAGAGAGTAAACCTTCCTGATTATGATGTTATCTTTGTAGACGAATGCAGCACCATTGATAACCGTGCAATGAAGGTATTCCTCGAGAAAATGCGCCCGGATACATTCTTAGTACTTGCGGGAGACACCTATCAGATAGAATCTATTGATTTCGGTAATTGGTTTACTTATGCCAAGGATATTATCAAGACTAAAGGCTCGAATGTTGAACTCGTAAGCACTTGGCGAACTAAGGATCCCGGATTAATTGAGCTTTGGAATGAGACGCGAAATAAGGGCGCGCTAATAACGGAAAAGCTTGTTATCGATGGCCCATTTTCCGAGAATATTGGCGAAGGGGTATTTAATTCCGAAATAATGGATGAGGTGATTTTATGCTTGAACTATGACGGAAAATTTGGCTTGAACAATATGAATAGCTATTTTCAAAATGCTAACACAGAAAAGGCTGTTGTCTGGAGAGACTGGAAATATAAGGTTGGCGATCATATATTGTTCAATGACACGGATAGATTTTCTCTGCTGTATAATAATTTAAAAGGGCGTATTGTCCAAATAGAACTGTTCGACCGTAGAATCAGATTTACAGTAGATGTAGAGATCCCGTTAACAGAACAAGATTGCCAAAACGACGGCATAGAATTCATTGATATAATTGATGATGTGACCCGAATACGAATTGATGTGCTTGATTTTGAAGAGGAAATGACGGATGAAGATCGTAAGAAAACAGTCGTACCGTTTCAGCTTGCCTATGCGGTTTCAATTCATAAAGCGCAGGGCTTAGAGTATAGGTCAGTTAAGGTTGTTATTCCGAGTAGTAACGCTGAAAAAATAACACACGGCATTTTCTATACAGCAATTACGCGTGCAAAAGAAGAGCTGAAAATCTACTGGAGTTCTGAAACAATGCAAGAAGTCGTCGCTGGATTTTCGGTAGACACTTCAAGACAAAAAAGTTTGGCAATTATTAAGGAGAAGCTGAAGCAGAACAAGAATACTTAGGAATAGGGCGCCGACCGTTTGGCCGGTGCCCTGTTCCTATATGCGCCATCTATAAGTCAATAGCAATTATCAGCCGCCCTCCCATCATCGGGAGGGCGGCTTTTTGCGTTTTGATAGAAAAATATTTGAGAATTTTCTCGAAAACACCCCCACAAAAGGCGCCCCTTATTCAGAGTAAGTGAAGGGAGAAATATTTTTGTGGGGAATTTTGAAAAGTACCCTGCCAAACGGCACCCCTTATTCAGAATAAGTAGAAGGGCCCTTTTGAAAAATTGAGGGGACTTTTCAAATTACTTTGCCAAAATCTCGAAAAAGTTCCCAATTGGTTAGTAGGAAGACCCTGAAAAATTTCCTTCAAAATCCTATTTGTTATTTGCCAGAAAAGTTCCCAGTTGATTAGTAGGAGGGGTACTTAAAATTTTTCTTCAAAAAGCCATTTTATTTTTGCCTGAAAAATTCCCAATTAAGTAGTAGAGGGGGACGCAGAAAAATTCTCAAAAGTTTTTTCGTTCAAATCCGAAAAAAGTTCCCAGTTGGTTAGTGGAGATGATTTCAAAGAAATTTTTCAAAATTCCTTCGTACAAATCAAAAAAATTTTCCCAGTTGATTAGTGAGGGGGTTAAAAAACAGCCCTTCTCGCTGGCTACCTATTGAGGGGATTGTCTCCCTGTGTACCTTGAAAATTGAATCGCCGCCTCCAAAGGATATGCTTCCGGCAAGTGACGCCACGACTTCCCGAAAAAGGAACGAGCGCATCAAAGAAGCGATACGCCGTGGTGAGACTCCGGGGCAGGAACGATACAGATGAGCGGCAGCAAGCAGAAATTACCGCAGAAATGCGGCTTCAGAACAGACAAAGGAGGTTCAAACCTATGAAGAAAGGAGAGCTCAGAGAGCTTTATCAGATGATGTTTCCGGAATACCCGGACATCGTGACCGTCAAAGAGCTTCGGGAGATGCTGGGCATCAGCCGCAAGCTGGCCTACAAGCTGATCGACTATGGGTACATCCACGCCGTGAAGATCGGCACGACGCTGAAGATCCCGAAAATCAGCGTTATCAACTATGTGATGGAGAAAGAGGTGAAGAAGGTTGGATGAGATCAAGCGCCTGACGCCCGCCCAAAGGGCACGCTGTAACCGGCTGATCCGGCGGCTGTGCGCCAACTACGACGGTGGCAACTGTCTGCCGTTGGACGATGGCGAGGGCTGCGTGTGCGTGCAGATGATTTCCTATTCGCTGCTGTGTAAGTACTTCCGGCGGGCGGTTCTGCCCGCCGACAAGGTACTCTGCGCCGATATTTACCGGCAGCGCACACGGCTCTGCGACCGGTGTGGAAAGCCCTTTGCACCCGGCAGCAACCGGCAGAAATACTGCCCGGAATGCGGGCGCTCCATCCGGCGCAAGCAGAAGGCGGACTCGGCCAGGCGGCGGCGCAGCGTCGAACATTAAGCGTCTGAAAAGCCTTGATTTCCAAGGCTTTTGGGATAGCAAAGCGGGGGCGGGTGACCGTTTCCATCCGCCCCCGCCAAAATCCACTTTTAACATTCTACAAAGGAGAATTCTATGGACAACAAACTGAAAACCGTGGACGCAGAGACCTTGCTGTCCACGCCGATGAGCAAGACGATGTTCATCGTAGACGGCCTTATTTCGCAGGGTGTCAATGTCATCAGCGGTGCCAGCAAGATCGGCAAAAGCTGGCTGATGCTGTGGCTGGGGCTGCAAGTGGCGCAGGGAAACTCTATTTGGGGGCTGCCTACACTGCAATGCGATGTGCTCTATCTGAGCCTTGAGGACACCCAGCGCCGCATCAAAGACCGGCTCTACAACCTCACCGACAGCGCCCCGGACAACCTGTATTTCGCCGTGACATCCGGGCTGATCGGCGGCGGGCTGGAGGAGCAGATCACGGACTTTCTGACCGAGCATCCCGCCACCAAGCTGGTCATCATTGACACGCTGCAAAAGGTGCGGGACTCCAAAGGCAGCGCCGGAAAAGCGGGAATGTACGGCAACGATTACGATGACATTTCCTCCATCAAGCGCATTGCCGACGGCTTCAACATCGCCGTTTTGCTGGTGCATCACCTGCGAAAGCTGCAAGACAGCGACGATCCCTTTAACGATGTCAGCGGCTCTACCGGCATCATCGGCGCTGCGGACACCAACTTCATCCTGCGCCGTAAGCGCAGCGGAAACGCCGCTACGCTGCTGGTCAGTGGGCGGGATGTGGAATATCAGGAACTGACCTTGCAGTTTAACGACCTTGTCTGGGAGCTGGTGGAGCGCAAGAACAGCGAGGATATTCACAAGGCGGAACTGCCGAAATTTCTGTTTCGGGTGGTGGACTTTATGGAGTGCCGCACCGAATGGGTAGGCACGGCCACGGAGCTGCTGACCGAAATGAAGGAGCAGGAGGTCACGCCCAATATGGTCACAAAGTATCTCGGCCAGTTCGCCTATGAGGTGCTGGAGCCGCTGGGTATCGAGTATCGCACCAAGCGAACGGGAAAAAGCCGGCTCATCAAATTTCTGCGCCGTGACGGCGATGACGCAAATGACGCCGGGATCGCTATATAAGGAAATCTCCGTCATAACCGTCACTGCCGTCACAAACCGAAGAAAGGGGGTGAACAAATGCGCAGCAAAAACTACGGGATCAATGTCCATGTGACCGAGCAGGAGAAGCAGAAGCTGCTGGAAAATGCCCGGTTCTGTTCTCTGTTGCTGTCGGAATATCTGCGGCGGCTGGGGCTTGGAAAAGAGGTCAAAGCGGCCATCACGGAGCGGGATTACCGCCTGTTTCGGATGCTGAACGGCCTGAAAATGGAGCTTCCGCAGCTTCAGAAGGAAGAGATTCAGAGCAGACTGGATGCCATTTTGAATGAATTTAAGTAAGAGAGATTTACGCCTACGCAGTCTAAGCGAGCAGACTGTTTGTACTCCCAGAGTCCAAACAGTGCCCCTGCCGCCGATGCCTGCGTCATCTGAGCGAGCAGTGCGTTTTTACTCCCGGCAGGGCCAGAGCGCAAAAACACTCGTTAGGGCGTGCCCTAAAACCCCGAAAGGAGAAGCTATGAAAAACAGAATCAAAAAACAGATCTGGCTGTCCGAGGAGGACAACGCCGAACTCAATCGCAAGGCGGCACTGACAGGACTCACGGAGACCGCCGTGTTCCGTCTGCTGCTGCGCAGCTACGAGCCGAAGGAGAAACCGGACGGACGCTTCTATGATGCAATGCGGGAGCTGTCCGTTATCGGCAACAATATCAACCAGCTTGCCGCCAAGGCCAACACGCTGGGCTTCATCGATGCCCCGGTGCTGCGGTGGGAGGCGGAGCGCTGGCACCGCTTTCAGGCGGACATCGAGGCCGTCTATCTGCGCCCCGGCGCAAGCAAACTGAAATGGAATTGAGAAAGTGAGGACAATACAATGAGAAAATCGGATTTTACTTTACCCACGCTGGATGACCTGTTCTCCACGCAGGCGGAGCGGGACGATGCCAAACTGGAGCGGGTGCGGAATATTCCACTGGCCGAGCTGCACCCGTTCAAGGGTCACCCCTTCAAGGTGCAGAACAACGAGGAGATGCAGCGGATGATCGAGAGCATCCGCAAGGTGGGCGCTATTACCCCGGCGCTGGCAAGGCCGCTGCCGGACGGCGGTTACGAGCTGATCTCCGGTCACCGGCGACTGGCGGCGTGTCAGGTGCTGGGCGTCGAGACGATGCCTGTCATCGTCCGGGAGCTGTCTGACGATGAAGCGGTGATCGCAATGGTGGATGCCAACTTGCAGCGGGAGACCATCCTGCCCAGCGAAAAGGTGTTTGCCTACAAGATGAAGCTGGATGCCATCAAGCATCAAGGTGTCGCTTCTGCCCAAGTTGGGCAGAAGCTGCTCAGTGTAGAAAAAGTAGCTGACGATGCCGGCGAAAGCCGTAATCAAATTAAAAGATATATTCGCCTGACCCACCTGATTCCCGAGCTGCTTTCGATGGTGGACGACGGCAAGATTGCCTTCAACCCGGCGGTGGAGCTTTCTTACTTAGATTCTTACCAGCAGCGGGCGGTGTTGGACGCAATGGCGCTGAACGACTGCGCCCCGTCCCACGCCCAGAGCATCCGCCTGAAGAAACTGGCACAGGAGGGCGTGCTGGATGATCAGATGATCTATGCCGTGCTGGCGGAGACAAGGCCCAACCAGCAGGAGCAACTGAAATTCAAGCGGGAGGAGCTGCGGAAATATTTCCCCTCCGGCTATACCGAGGAGCAGATGCGCCGGGACATTATCAAGGGCCTGGAACTGCTGAAGCGGCAGAGAGAACGGAACCGGGACGCCCGCTGATTCGTACCGATACGGCTACGATAAAACAATTTGCAGAATAGAGAGAACCCCAAACCGATGGTATACTGATGCTGTCGGTTTGGAGTTCTGTTCTGCAAATAGAAAGA
>ERZ1027040.71-NODE-71-length-61841-cov-6.671042_pt1 | contig 61841 bp, 69 predicted proteins | sample MGYA00519437_ERZ1027040 | MGnify/ENA primary metagenome ERZ1027040 (study PRJEB26926, sample SAMN06164809) | human gut metagenome | biome: ENVO:00009003; feature: ENVO:2100002; material: ENVO:00002003 | host: Homo sapiens | place: USA | collected 2012 ... | reverse complement strand
ACACCCTAGAGTTCGTCGGCAGCGTCAGATGTGTATAAGAGACAGCCTCTCGGCATGGGGTGGCTTGCTCAAACATAGGGGCTTATCGCTTTATGCAACAGCTTCTTCGCAGTACCTTTCTTCTTCGGTCAGTATCGCCTCGGCTTCTTCTTCCGTTGGTTCGTATTGGATAGCCTCGGTATCTGCCTCGGAAGTGTCAGGAGTGGCTTCTTCCGTGGTGGGTTCTGCCTCCGGCACGGTTTCTTCTTGGGGTGCGCCCTCGGCTTCCGGCTCGGTTGCTTCGGGTTCGGTATCTTTGGCGAGTAGAGCCTTACGTTCCTCTAATCGTTGGTGTCGCTTCTCGTAAATCTCGTTATACTCGGCTTCGATGTTGGCGAGTTCTTCCGGCATGTGCTTCTTGGCGAAAGAGAGCAGGAGGTCGGCAATGGCGTTGTCACGGAACGCATCCTTGAAATTGGCGATAAGAAAATCCCTGCGGATTATCGCCTTTGTCTTGGCGTTGAGATTGGCGATGATTGTCATTTTCTCGCTGTCGTTGAGTGCGCTGTGAGACTTGCGGTCGGTCAGTCCGACGGCTTCGTAATGCTCTTTGCGGAGCGATGAGAGCAGGAAGAAATATATCATCTTGTCCTCGTCCTGCGAGAACTTTGTCTCGGTGATGTCGGCTTCGAGGATTTTCTTCTTTGTGTCCTCGATTGTACGCTCCACGGCTATCTCCTTGTTGCGTTTGTCCTTTGCTTCCAACTTGGCGATTTCAGCTTTCGGATTGTTGCCGTTCTCGCTCGGTTTGGCAGTTACAGCCATATATCCGAGCGTCACATCATTGCGCCCGATTGTGATGTAGAGTGAGATTTCTCCTGCCTCGGCTTTTGCAGTGATGTCGGCACACTTTTCCCTATGTGCTTCCACTCTGCCCTCGTATGCCCTTACTGCCTCGGCATATTCTTCCTCGGTGTCGAAGCGGTCGGATTGGGGTGCGATAGGTTCGCTGGGGTAAGGTGTCAGATAGCCACTGAGTTTTTCTATGTCATAGCCCATTTCAGTCAGCAGTGCGTTTACCCTTTCGTTTATGTCATACTCCGAGTGGCAGAAATTGGCAGTGGGGTGTTCGTTCAGCATTTCAACCGCCTTGTCGGTGAGATAGCCGATGTGCTTCTCTCGGAGACAAGAGGGATTGGAGCAGTTGCCCTCACAACCGTCCTCGCAGAACAGCAGAAGATTTATGGTGTTGAAAGGGCATGAGGCACACGCCGATTTGTCAAAGCGGTAACGGCTTAGGTCGGTTGTGTAGTTCTTTTCTATGAGCCGTGCCACATTGGAGGCGTTCATACCTCGCCAATTATTGTAGGTCACACCGTCTTTGAGGTGGGAGTTGTAAACATCGGTCTGTATGTCAACTCCGTAACGGCATATCTCGGTAGCCACTGCCACCGTGATTTCCTCGGTGTCAATCAGCCGTGCGATTTCGGGTATGAGGGTTGTGAGCTTTATTCGGGTGCGGATATAGGTCTCGCTTTTTCCTATCTGTGTGGCGAGTGTGGCATAGTCGTAGCGTCCGCTGTCGATTGCAGCCTTTAACGTCTCGGCTTCTTCCATAGGCGTGATGTCCTTGCGGTGCAGGTTCTCCGCAATAGCCTTTTGTTCGGCTTCATCATCGGAAAGGTCAGTATAGACGGTTGCCTTGATGTCCTCTTTCCCTGCTATGAGGGAGGCGCGGTATCTGCGCTCTCCATACACGATTTCGTAGCGGTCGGTGCCGGCGATTGGTCGCACACCTATCGCGTGGAGAATACCTTGACGGCTGATAGAGTCAGCGAGTTCGGTGAGGCTCTGCTCGTCGAAATTCTTGCGAGGGTTGTAGTTGCTCGGCTGAATGAGAGCGAGGGAGATTGTGACTTCCTGTACGTTTGCGGTGTTGGTCTGAATTGCTGTTGCTTCCATAATTTGAGGGTTTTAGATGTTTGAGTTTTTTGTTTTTTTCCCTTTTGTTTGAAGCCTTGTGGCTTCTCGCGTCCGGGGGATTTTTTCGATACAATCAAGACGGAGGGCACAGGGGGCGCAAGGCAAGTGTGGCAAGTGAAAAAATACGGAATACCCGATTTGGCACAAATCGCGGAAGGCTGCCGGATTTTTTCATGCAGCCAAGACGGAGGCGGTCGCTTGCCGGCACCACCGCCCGCCGTTACTTCGTAGCGAAAAACCAACGGACGCAGAAGCCGCAAGTAATCAAAGATTGAAATTCAGATTAAACCTTTAACCTTTTATATAGTCATAATAAAAAAATGGATTTTCTCAGTTATTAGTTTAGCCCTTCCATTTTTACCTATTGAACTCCAATCATGCTTGACACCGGTTGTGTGGTGTGGCAGTTTCGTATGTTTAATCAAAAATATTATGACTATGGAAAAAGAATTGGTTATAGGATTTATGAGAATGATAAGGGTGCTAATTAAATCGTTAGGGGATATGGAGCGAAGGTAGAAATACTGGGCTAACGTCTGAGTCAATCATTCCCCTCCACCAAACATAACTGACATAATATATACACAGCCCTGGTGCATCACGCATCAGGGCTGTTCTACAAAATGACAGCAAAGAAATTGTCCTATCGAGGGTGGATTATTCAGCCTTGTTGTTGGCGGCTTCCAGCGAGAGTTTGCGGAAGCGTTTAAGCAGCGGCTCCAGTTCGAGGGAGGCGCGGCGTGCGCGGAGTCCGGCGGCCTTGTTGCCCTTGTCGAGTTGAGAGCAGGCATCTTTCTGGAATGTAGTTGTGAGTGTTTCGATCTGATCAAGTAGTTCTTTCATCGTTGTATTCAGTTTAGGGATTTATAAAAGAGGTATTTCAAAAGAGTTTACGACGCACTGTGCGTCGCGGTCGAGGATAAACCAGTATTCCGAGCGGTATGGAGAGCCGCTTTCAGAAAGAGCCTCATACTCTATCTTCACTTTCCAGCCGGAGAACGGTTTGCGTGGAGCGTCAGGAGTCTCGAAGCCCACCATCGAGCGTAGGGCGGACATCGCCGACATCTGGCGGCCGACAAGCTCGGAAACGGCGTTGTCCTCAAAATCGAGGTTCTGAAGCCCGTCTGTCCGGGACATGACCTGTTCGTTGACTTTCATCATCGACATGGCTATCGCCATTTTCTCGTCGTTGTTGATGTAGTTGCGGCCGAACACGCTGTCAGGCTTGCTGACCGCCATGACCTTTACCGACTCCGGATTATCCACCGAGGCCATCAGTGCCTTCTCCGCCACCGACTGCGCCCGTTTAGACGGTTGGCCGAAATAGTGGAAGGCATAACCTATGCCGCCCCACATAGCCACACAGCTTATGAGCAGTATGGCGAGTTTCGTTCCCGGCTTCATACCTTGATAACCTTTAGTTTGTCGGGAGACAAGCCGAGTTTGCGGCGATAGACAGAGCCGTTCTCGCCGAACATCTCGACCTCGTGGGAAGTGATACCATCGGCGCATATCTCGCGCACTTCATCGAGCGTCATGAGGTGCCCGGCGATATTTCGCCATATCACGAAGTCGCAGGGACTTCCCTCCTGCCGGTAGTTGGAGCAGTTGAAAGCCTTTGCGCCCACGCGGATCTCGCCGCCGCAACGGGGGCAGCGTGCCACCACCGACTCCATATTGATAGAGCCGTCAGCCGCCATGACAAGCACGGTCGGAAAAGTCTTCCACTCCTTTGTGGCGAAGCCGTCGAGCAGTATGCTCCGCTTCTCCAGCAGTTCCGCGATTTCGGAGTCTGCCATTTTTCGGTTGCCGATAACCCCGTTGATGAAGAGTCCGCACTTGCCGTCCTCCCCGGTATTGTTCTCACAGCGGTAGCCCTTGCAGGTTTTCACCACATTGCCGCCGCACACAGGGCAACGGCCGATAATCTTTGTTTCTGTATCCATGTAAAAAATGTTGTTGATAGTTCGTTTATCTGTATTTTATCGTGTTCCACTCCCACACAAGGGTCTCCGCGATAGCCTTTCCCGACATTACCGAGGCCCAGCCGTCGGGGTCGAGAGAGAACCACAGGTCGTTCCATGAGAGGGTGCGTATCTGCCACGCCAGCAGCCACAGGTCGGTGTTGATTGTCTCCAGACGTGTCACCACCTCGTTTGCCACATAGTACCGCTCGGCGGAGTTGAGCAGATTGACCTTGTGCTTTTCTTTGTTACCGTCAGCACCGGTCACGGTGTAGCTACCAGAAGTGACAAGCTGTTGCATGAAGGGATAGAGAGCCGCCATCTGCGCCGCCGCGTCAGTCAGTTCGTCGGACACCAGCACCGCTATCGCCGTGCCTTTAAGGTGTCCCGGCAACGATTTACGCAACAGGTCGCAGTTCTTGGGTATCTCCGTAAGCACCAGTTCACCGGCACGCTTAATCTGATAGAGATTCTGCATTGCACCCTGGGCGTTGGAAAGATACTCAAGCATCTTGTTCTCCACGGAGTGAACGCGGTCGAGTGCTATTGTCACGGCGGCTTCAGCCGCGATGATCTTCTCCTGGGTTGACTTGCGCTTCTTGTGGATATTGTTAAGCTCCACAGTCTGCGCTATCACCGCCGCCGTGAGCGTCGGGTCGGTCTGTTGCGCCATCATGTCCGCTCCCGGAATGGCAAGGAGGGAGATAGCGAGCAGGGCTGTTTTCGGTTTGATAGTCTTCATCGGTCAGTCATATTTTTAAGCCGGAGGCGCGTTGCTCGGCGAGGTTATCGTCACGGTCATGTTTGGTAGGGAGTATATTGATTGAGGAGCGTTTACCCAACAGGCAGTCGTTCCAGTCCTTGAAGTCCTTAGGCGGCTGCCACTGCCCCATGCGGTATCGCACGGAGATATGCGGCTCAAACTGAGTGTAGGCGGAGCGGTCGGGTGACACCGGAAAACTCTTGCCTTTGGCCTCCACCATCAAGCCCTCCGGCGTCTTGGTGATTTTCAGCGGAATATCCTCGACAAGAGCCATGAGGCGGAGTCCGTTGATGCGTCCGGCAAGGTCGTTGTCGAAGCAGTCGTAGGCACGGGCGTTTGGAAAACGCTCCATCACGCCCAGTACCTGACGGTCGGAGAACGTGCCGCCGAGGGAAACAAGGGCGATGTCCTCGCCTAACCGGGGGCGGTTCAGTTGGAAAAAAGCCATTGCGTCAAAGGCGGATTCACAGAAGAACACATGACGCACGAGTCCGTTGTTGCCGTGCGACAGGTCGGCCACCCACGCCGCCGTTGAGGAATTGGTGCCGGCGGCCTTTGACTTGTAGCCGCCCATTCCACGGATCTCATATCCCACAGTCTTGTCGCTCCCGGCTTCCGTGTAGGGGAAGCCAATGTTGTAGCCGTTGAAATTCTCGTTGCGCCTGTCAGACACAAGGGAAATGAACGGGGCGAGAGCCTTGACTGTATCTGCCGACAGTCCGCGCTGTGCGAACAGCCGGGGGATATTGGCCGCGTCCAGATCCTTTACACGGTAGCGCGAAGGGTCGAACACCTGAGGCGCGGATGCCGAGCGTACATAATCCCTGTCGCGGTCATAATCCGGCTCCGGCATATTGGCGAACTGCGCCATCACTTTCGCTATCTTCTGCCATTCGGTAAGCCCGATGACATTGAAAGATGAAAGATTCTCGCGTATGAACGACACCACGTCACCCTTTGAGCCGTCCCGCCGGAAGAAAGTCTGCGAAGCCTTGTCGCGGCGGTTGCTGACGATGATTGTGTCGCGCTTGTCGCGTCCCTCGCCCAGCACAAGCTCGATGTACCGGCCCACACCGGCCTTTCGGTCGAGGCGGTAGCCGAGCGAATAGGCGACATCATCAATACCCACACGCGATTTAAGTTCCTTGAACTTGATCTTATAGTCAGCCGGTGCCATAGCTTCAGACGATTGAGAGTGACTTGGAGGCGCGGCGGTCGATGCCGGCTATCTCCGATTCATAATTCTTGCGTATCGCGCTTCCGAGGAATATGTCTTTCTCGCGTTGGTCGGTGAGCTGGAAATACATTCTCGCGGTTGAACGCTCTATAGGCTTCATTCCGAGATCGACTCCGTTGTATGAGGCACGCAGGGCGAAGTCGCCGGAGCGTGTCTTGATTATGGCGGCGTTCTTGAACGGGCATATCTCGTCCTCCAAAGGAGCCATCAGAGGGTCGTTCTTAGCCAGATAAGGCTGTTCGCCGAGCGATATGCGCTGTGCGTCCACACGGTCGAGTATCATTTCCGAAGCCTTGTTGACATCGGCCATCACGGACACGATGAACTTCGGCTCCTGCCGGAGTGCGCCTATCCATGAATCGAGGTAGGCCGCCGAGTTGTCGGTGACTCTGGAGTCGAAGCCCATGGAGTGGCTTATCATGGCCGCTGTAAGCTCGGCCACCAGTTCCTCTTTCGCATATTTCGGGTCGCCGAACTTCGCGGCCGCCTCTCGGTTGAGCCTTTCGGGTGTCATGGTGGAGTGCGTCATCTCGTGTAGCATGGTCGAATAGAACTCCATGCCGTCGCGGTATATGTCTTCCGGAGTCGTGCCCTTGTTGAACTGCTGCTTCATGGGAAGCACCACAATATCACGCGAGGGGGAATAATACGCGCCTTTCTCCTTGCGGTCGGCCTGTATGGGGCAGAGCCATGTCTGCTCGGCAACCATTCGGTCGAGTGCGCCGTGGGCGTACATACCCTGAGTGTCGCGCATTTCAGGCACCTTGAAGCGGTCGAGTAATTTCTGCACCCTCTCAGGCTGTGCCTCACGGAAATTGGTCTGGTCGATGTTGTAAACCGGGAACGCCTTGACAAATGGTATCACGTCAAGATTTTTCCGCTCGTCACGGCTCATGGCGCGGTACTCGTCGGAGGATATTCTCTTTCCGTCCTTGTCTCGCACCATCATGTCCCAGTATATCACCGGAAAGGCTTTCTCTCCTTTGAGGACATGGGCCTTGAAGTTGTGTGCCTGCTTGAATGTGAGGAACACGGGAAGTTCGTAGCCTTGCGCCGCCGTGTGCAGCTGGAGAAAGAAAGAGTTTGAGCCGGAGTAGTTGCGCCCCATGATATTCTGGGGCAGGCCGGCGGAAGAAGCTCCGCCAATCCAGCCCTGCTGCCAGTCCGAGGACTTCATCTTCTCCATACGCTCGATCATCATCTGGGCGAAGCGGTCGAGAGCCTGCTGGCCTGAACTGTTGGACGCGCCGTTAGTTCCAGATGCCATAATCCTCGTCGTCTATCATCTGACGTTCCAGCATGTCGATCTCGGTCTCGTCGTAATAGAACTCGGCGGATTCCTCCGAGGGTTCGATGCCGTGAAGCCCGCACCATTCGAGGTAGGACTCCGCATTGTCGCTTTCGAGCATGAAGCGGAGGAAGCCTATTGTACCGTCCTGAAGGAGCTGCACAAGCTCGTCATATTCTAATTTTGCCATAGTGGTATTCTTTTAAGTGTTGTTGGGAAACGGTTTTACATTTTCATGGAGGCTGATTTCTCCATAGAGAGCGGAGCGGCGAGTTTTGTGCCTATTTCATCGTTAAGGTATTTCGCGGCTATCTGCTCACGTGTGGCGGTCTTGGTCTTGAAGAGCGAATAGCCATCATCGAAGGAGATTTCCTGACGGGAAGAGCGTCCGCGTCCTTCGCCGAGGTCAACCGACACTTTCCACTTGTTGTCCTCCTTATCCTTTGCGACACGGATACCCTTGGGGTCGATGCCCTCCGGGAGCCTGAACTGCTCGTAGTGGGATTGCAGGTGAAGACGGTCGCCGAAGTTGCGCTCCACAAGCTGTCCGGGAGTTGCCACACGGTCAAAGTATGCGTTCAGGTCCTCGCGTGAGGCGGTTGTTGACATCTTCTTGTCTCCCACCTGTGCGTAGAACTTATATTTGCCGTAGTCGGCGCGGGTCTCGTCGGTCTCCTTATAGACATTGAACTTGTCGATAGTCAGGTTGCCCTCGGGACCGGGCAGCACATTCGCCACCTGATAGGAGACATCGGGTACCCTCGGCATGAGTTTGGTGGGATAGTAGCGTTCCATGAGCTGCGGCACCGTGAGTTCCTTCTGCTGATAGGCGGCGAGGTCAGCCGGATCCATCTTCTGAGGCTTCAACTGTTCACCGTTGATCTTGGCGGTGAAATACCAGTCCTCCGGATTGGTCTTGCTCTGGTAGGCGTGGCCGTGTGTCACCTTGTCGCCGTTGACCGTCACCATCTGAGGCTCACGGGGCTTGCGCTCGGCGGCTTCGCCCTGGGTGGCGGCTTGGGATTCTGATTTCTTCTCTTTCGGGGTCGTTTCATCGACCGCGCTCTTTGTGGTCTTTACAGGCTCCTCCTGTGGAGTCTTCTCTTTCTTTTTTCTTGGCATATAGGATTCTTTGTTAATGGGTTGTTGTGATGTAGTCTCCCCGTGCTTCGCCTCCTGCTCCTTTTTCTTCTGTTTGGGGTCTTCAAGCTGCTCGCATATAGCCACTCTCATTCCGGCTCTTACAAGCCGTGGCAGATATGTGTCGAGTGCTTCGTGCGGGAAGGATGCCACCTTGATATTACCTCCGTTGTCAAGCGTCCTGCTTGTGACCGGGATACCGAGTATTTCAGATGATTTTTTCGCGTCTTGGAGGTAGGTCTCATAGGTGTTGCCGGTGCGGAAAAGCAACAAGGCGTCGGGGTGTTTCTCTTTCATGCGGTCGAACTGATCCATTACGGAGAGTTGGCCCGGCCCTTTTTTTCTTGAAGCTGCCATGTGTGTCAGCGTTTGAGGCCCGATTTCCGTTCCTCTTTCTGCGTGAGGTCGAGGCTGATGGCACGTTCCTTAGAATCATGCTCGACAACTTTCTGATATTCCCAGCGGTTCTTGTCGGTCATTACCAGTCCGAGATATTCGGGGTGCTGCTCGTCATAGCGGAGTTTCTGCTGACGCTCCCACTCCTTGAGGTCGCCTTTTACGACCTTGAAGCCCTGCGGTTCCTTTAGGTCGATGCCAACCGATACCTTTTCGCCGCCTATCGACAATTCCACCGGCTTGCCCTCGCGTGCCTGCTGTTTCTGCTGGGAGCCAAGCTCGATGTCGTTGACCTTTTCCATGTCCTTCAACTTCTGCTCAATCTGCACCTCGGTTATGCGGCGGTGGATGATTGACTTCGTTTCCGGGTCGAGCTGGAGATACTGCTGAGTCTTCTCACCGTTGATGTCGATGGCTTTCTGCAACACGTCGCCACGGCGCAGTGCGTCAAGTTCCTGTTGCGACAGGCGAAGCTCGTTGTTCCTGTCAACCGACAGTTCACGCTGCACGGGATATGCGATCAGCGTGGGATTGCCGTCCTTGTCGGCGGCGAGCTGGAGTTTTAGGGGTAATGAGATAACCATGCCATTCCTGGCCGGTAACGTGACCTCCATAAGTGGAGTTACTTCACCGTTAATCAGCTTCTCCTTTACCTCCTGTGGCAATTTCTCAACCTTTTCACGGTCGAGCCCGAGTTTTGCCAACTGCTCGAAAGGTAACTGATTTGAAAAATTTGTGTCCGAATTGTTCATGCGGTTTATTATTGGGGGTTAATTTCGTGGTGTCAACCACTTGCCGATGACAAAATTATTTTACAAGAATTTCGTACATGAGCACTTTGGACACATTTCTCATTACAGTAGCCATGATTGCAGTTCCCTCTGTGTCAATGGCTCAGTTTCACACAATCACAAAAGAGACACCGATTGAGGCACCTCCAGCCGTAGTGAATATCAAAGAACCTGAAAACGTGGGATATACAGAGAGTAGAGAATTGGCTATGACAGTGAAATATCCTGACTCTATACAAATTGCATTTCGCAATGCTGGCATGGTGAGAAAATCACGTGAGGAAGTAGCTGCCGCAGATAATTTGCCCCCTCTCACCATTCAAAATCTGATTACCGAGATTGAAAAGAACGGCATAAAATATCCGAAGATAGTATTGGCACAGGCAATACTTGAAACAGGCTGGTTCAAATCTCCGGTCTGCCGCAACAAGCACAACCTTTTCGGGCTTACCAATCCACGCACAGGCAAATACTATGAGTTCAACCACTGGACCGAATCGGTAAAAGCATACTACACAAAAGTACAGTACCGATACAAGGGCGGAAATTATTTGCTATGGCTGAAAAAGATTGGCTATGCAGAAGATCCCGGCTATATCCGTGCAGTGATAAGGGTGCTCCGTCAGCTTTGAATGAACTAAGACGGCAATAATACCGTTAAAATTTAACTGAACACAATGTTTTAATCGGCAATAACTTGTGCAAATGGATATATTTTGCTATCTTTGCCGTGAATAATAAACGGAATAAGCCATGCTACTACGATTCGCAGCAGAAAATATCATGTCGTTTAAGAACGCGGTTGAGTTCAACACTTTCCCGTCAAGCAAGAGCCATAGCCACGAATGGCACAAAATGGACTGTGGTTATGTGACCGCATTGCGTATGAGTGCCATATATGGGGCAAACGGTGCGGGCAAAAGCAACCTCCTCAAATGTATCGCCATGCTCAAATCATTGGTCGGGGCCGAGAAGATGGGCGAGGCGGATATTGCCGAAGATCTCTATTTCAAACTTGATGAGAACGGAAAGAATACGCCGTCTGAACTTGCCGTCGAGTTCTTTACCGAGGGCAAGATATTCTATTATCATCTGCGTTTCAACCGTCAGGAAGTATTTGAGGAGGAATTGCTTCTCAGTCAGAAAAACAAAGACATAAGGATATTCAGCCGTAAGGATAATGACATTAATGTCTCCGGCGATTATCTGCGTCCCGGTGGCAAGGATGATTTCATCGAGGTCTTTATGAACGCGATGAACAGGATTGTGCGTCCGGATATGCTCGCCCTGTCATTCTTCGGTAAGTATTATCCAGAAGAATTACCGGCTGTAAAGGAGGCATACGACTGGATCAGACGATTGCAGGTTGTACTGCCAACTATGCGGATAGGCTATCTTCCCCATGTGCTTGACGGAGACAGTGAGTTTGCGGAACTTGTAAATTCAATCATGCCGGAACTTAAAACGGGCATTAGCAAACTTGGTGTCCGCAAAGAGATTCTGAATGAGGATGAAGTGCGTGGCAACAGTGCCATGACAAAGGCTATCAACGCCGCTAAAGAGCATCCCGGCACACCTCAGATGCTCATGGAGACGCATAACAATGAGATTTCAAACATCGTTGTCGAGGATGGCGTGCCTTATATAAAGACACTTATTGCCGTACACACTAATTATAATGGTGACGATGTGGAGATGAAAATGGATATGGAGTCTGACGGCACACGCAGGCTTATAGAATATATGCCTCTGCTTTATGCCATTCTCAAACGCGACAATGTGTTCGTTGTCGATGAGATAGAAAGGAGCATACATCCTATAATGATAAAGACTCTCATGAGTAAAATATCGGAGAACCGTGATGCCAAAGGTCAGATAATATTCACCACACATGAGAGCTGTCTGCTTGACCAATCCATTTTCCGACCCGATGAGATATGGTTTGCACAGAAGGATGTTGACCAGTCAACACAACTTTATCCGTTGAGCGACTACAATATCCACAAGACCGCGAACATCGAGAACGGTTATCTCAATGGCCGCTATGGAGGCATACCGTTCCTGTCTAACCTTTCTGATCTGAAATGGTGATATGATTACACGCAGGAAAGATTACAGCAAGAGTGAGCCGACCAAAGATGCCAGCAAGATCTATATAGTCTGTGAGGGAGAAGGCACTGAGCCGGATTATTTTGGCTTTTTTGAAGGATTGTCCTCCAACCTTGAATTGATTGTCATACCTCCTGAAGAGGGCACAGACCCCTTGAAACTGATGGAGCTTGCCGAGCGTATCTTGCTTGGCGATACAAGAAAACATACGATTGACTATCTCCAGCGGGATAAAATATGGTTTGCGATAGACACAGATTCATGGGAGAAAGAGGGTAAGATAGCACCTCTCAGAGACTTCTGCAAGGTTATGAACGCACGGATAACTGAGAAATACAGCGAGGCTAAACCGTATGAGGCATGGAATGTCGCGCAAAGTAACCCCTGCTTTGAAGTATGGCTATATTATCATCACTATGCTGACAGGCCGGATAGAGAAGATGTTGAAGAACAATCAACTGTCAAGGCGTATGTCAATAAACAAATCGCAGGTGGATTTGATTATCAACGAGACCCGGCACGTCTCCAGGATGCAATAGACAACTCCGAGAAAAATTATACTCAGCAAGACAACGGCAACCCCGATTGGTTCGCAACTGAACAATTCCTTTTAGGGAAAGAGATTATGGGCTTTGTAAAGACAGAAGTCCGTAAACTCCGCAACAAGCTGGGATAAACAGAATTACAAAAAGAGTTCTGCTCATTTTTGTTACGTGGGACCTAATAGATTGTTAATCAGTCTGCAACTCCAGATACTTGCGGTAAAGGATATGCTGTGTATTGCCGGGGCGGTCGGGGAACATTCTTGTGGGGGCTTCCTCCAAAGGCACCCATGAAACGCCGTCAACCTCTGACGATGTGGAGAAGTCTGCTTTCTTGACAATGCCGATATAGGCGTGCATCAACTGCTCTCGCTTGTCAAACCAGTGGGTGCCCTCATATATCAGATTCTCTACCGTCAGTCCAAGTTCTTCCTTGACTTCGCGTGTTGCAGCTTCCTCTGCATTTTCGCCAGGTGTGATATAACCGGCGACAAATGTCTCATATTGGTCGGATATATACGACTGCTTGAGAAGTGCTATCTCATGCAGCTCGTTAACGACCATGACAATCACGCAACTTGAAAACGAATCGAACCAATACCGCTTGCAGTTATCACAGTACGGTACAAGCCCATCATCACCGGCTTGCCGTCCGTTGAGTTTTGCGCCACATTCGGGACAATATTTATATCTCATATCTCAATCCCAATCATTAAGGTTGGCTATTATGCGGTCGATGTCACTTTCATCGAAAATCTCCGGCTGTCTCTCGTGGCAATTATGGCAATGACATTCGTCCTCACAATGACAGCTACAATCTGGTGTCAGTTCTTCAACCGCGCTTTCGCCATATTGGTTTTCCTGTTCCATATCACTGAGCCACCTCCTTCTTGAACTCGGCCGATGGTTTGAAGAATGGGATATTATGAGCCGGAATTACTATTGTGGTATTCTTTGAAATGTTGCGTGCAGTTTTTTCAGCACGTTCCTTAACTTGGAATGTGCCGAAGCCACGGAGATATACGTTCTCTCCATGTGCGAGGCTGTCTTTTACTACAACCATGAATTGCTCAACCACTGCAAGAACACTTGCCTTGTCAATTCCTGTGGCCTTCGCTATCTCGTTTACAATTTCTGCCTTAGTCATTTTGCGTACTTATCTGATTTAGACTGCAAATTTACTAATTTTTGAGGAGATTGCCTATAAAAAAGCCTGTCCGAAACGAACAGGCTGAGACAGGAAAGGGTGTCTTCACAGATGCCATATCCTGCTGCGGTAGGCTTTGAGTTCATCTTCTGGAAACTCAGCTATCGCTTTGTCAAATTCCCGGAGGATAACTACCTTGTCATCGGGCAACGCTCCGGTGATTGGTACCGTATTGGAAATATGGTGTCCCATAAGGTTGACTTTGATTTACAAGCGGTCAATGAGAGTTCGCATCTCAATCAGTCTCTCAATCTCTGGTTCTTCCTCATACGAGCCGTCAAGCACTTCCTGATATAGCTGTGACTCAGGAAAGACAGTCAATGAAACGATATTGATGATACAGGGGTGCAGTTTGTTCAGTACCTCTGCTGTGGCGATTGCACTTTCAACTCCTTTGCCCTTTCCTCCAAGTCCATTGAGGTAGAACACGTTGTAGTGTATGCCCGCTTCATCAAGTTTTGACAACTGTTCAAGAATATCGTTGGCATGATAGCCTTTGTTCATTCTTTCAAGAGTCGGATCATGTGCGGTCTCGATGCCGATATTTATGCTGTCGAGCTTCATGTGACGCAGGTTCTTCAACTCCTCTACCGATTTGGGCGCAATATCTGTCACGCGGGCGAACATTCCGAAAGATACCATGTGTGGAAGATACTTCCTAAGCAGTATGGCAATATCCATCAGTTTGTTATAACTGAGAGCAAACGGATTGGCACCTGTCAGATAAACACGGCGAGCCTGCGGTTGCCACTGCCGGATTACTTTCAGGTCCGCTTCCACCTCCGACAATGGAGACATACGGAATGGAGTACCGTGATACAGGCTGCAAAATTTGCACTTGTGCCATGTGCAGCCCGATGTGATTTGGAGCAACTGCGAGTTTGCCTCGTATGGCGGTCGCCACACCTGCCCCGTGAAATGTAGTTCTGGATATATCATATCTCGTCGATTTTTATTAACTTTGTAGTGCAAAATTAGGTGAGAATCAGAGCCTAAACAACAACTTACCGAAAGGTTTGACCCTTACCGAAAAGTTTGTTTTACTCATTTACAATCAATTCTGCAAACACGATATGGCAAAAAAATTGGACTACGAATATTGCAAGGCCGCTCCGATGCTTGAATGGCTTGGAAACAAATGGGCGTTGGTCGTTCTCGTGAAGATTTCCGAGAACGAACCGGTGCGCGTCAATGAACTATACCGCAATATTCCGTCCGTGTCTGAGAAAGTGCTGTCGCAGGTGTTGAAACAACTCACCACTGACGGCATAATCGAGCGGCAACTTTACCCGGATGTGCCGCCGCGTGTTGAATATTCCATAACTGACTTAGGCCAAACACTATTGCCTCATGTCGAAGCGTTAATCAAGTGGGGACAGGATAACTTTGAACAGATAATGATAAACAGACACAATAATGAGTGAGGCATCTGATAGAAAACATATAAGATGGATAGGCATAACCCTTGCAGTTATGTTCATATTGCCATTGGTAGCGGCAAAATGCGTTCCACCGGATTTCGGAATGGCCGTATGTATTTTGTTGTTTTATATCGTGAACCCATTTTACTGTCTCATTATTGGCATACTGGCTGGCAATAATATGAGAAGGCGATGGGAACTTCCCATTATCTCAGCCGTGATAATTCAATTAGGCACTTGGTTATTCTTTGATATGTATGACCCTGTATTCCTACGATACACAGCAGCCAATCTATGTATTGGCGTCCTTGCAATGCTGATAACTAACTATATAAAAAGAAAATAATATGCCCTACATATCCATCGAGAGCGGAAAACTCACCGCAGAACAAAAGAAAGAATTGATTGAGCGGCTTACAGCGACAGCCTCAGAGATAACCCATATCCCGGAGCAGTTCTTCACTGTAACCATCAAGGAACTGCCAGATGAAAATTTCGGCATCGGCGGCAAATCCATCGACGAAATAAAACGTAATTACAAGCGATGAAACTTACGTTACGACCCTATAAACCATCGGACGCAGCGATAATCACATCTTGGATAAAAGACGAGTATCGTATGCGTCAATGGTGTGCCGACAGATATAACAATTATCCTGTCACACCCGAAGATATGAATTGTTTTCACTATCGGTTTATGAACGGTGAAACATCTCGCGCTTTGACAATGCTTGACGGTGATGAGGTCGTCGGGTATATCACCCTGCGCATACCTGCAAAAGATAAAGCGGAGCAACGTTTGGGGTTTGTCATTATTGATGACTCAAAGCGTGGACGTGGACTCGGAAAGGCTCTTGTTGGTATGGCAGCTAAATTTGCATTTGAAAAATTGTGTGCCTCAAAAGTATCGCTGGGAGTCTTTGAAAACAATTCAGCAGCGATACATTGCTATGAAGCAGCGGGCTTTCATCGTGTTTCAAGTGCGGAGCCAGAGAGTTATGTCTGCCTCGGTGAAACATGGCAATGTATTGAGATGGTGAAATATCTTATTCCCTAAATTTCGATTACATGACACCCATAAATATCCTCGACATAAAAGATCGTGCGCAGTTCCGGCAGTGGCTGATTGAGAATCATGCCACAAAACGGGAGTGCTGGGTGGTGGCAAAGCGTGGCAAGACTCCCCCGGAGGATGCACTTTGGTATCTTGATGCCGTCGAGGAGGCTCTGTGTTTCGGTTGGATTGACTCTACGTTGAAAAGCGTCAACGGAGAGCCGCTGCAACGCTTCGGACCGAGAACTAAATCCGGCAAATGGACCGAACTCAACAAGGAGCGGTGCCGCAGATTGGAGAAATTAGGACTTATGACTGAAAGCGGGCGCAAGACTTGTCCTAATCTTACTGAAGAATTTGAGATTATGCCGGAGATTGTCACGGTTTTCAAAGAAATGCCCTCTGCATGGGAGAACTTTCAGGCTATGCCACCGCTCTATCAGCGTGTGAGGATAGACAATATCCACAGGGTAAAATCAAAACCTGAACTGTTCAACAATCGCCTGCAAAAACTGATCGAGGCAAGTGCCAAAGGTGAAATGATTGGCGACTGGCACGATTTCGGCCGCTTGCTCAACTACTGATATGCAATATACGTTCTTACTATAAATATGATAATGGATACGATGAAAACAATACGATTGATATACCCACAATGGCAAGGAGGGAACATTGCCCGGTGGATTCCGAATATTCTGGCTGAAGATGCTTCACGGGGATATTATCTCGGTTCCATGCTGTTGAATTTCCTTGCTCCAGAAACAAGCAACCAGACTTTCACAGTACCCGTTTCCACGGATATTTCAGAACGGATTGAGAAAAATGGTGTGCTTGACCATGATATTATAGCCGCTCAGACAAAAGCGGCTATCGACACACTGCGCGTAGCAAATCCCGACAAGGTTGTTACACTCGGCGGGGAATGCTCGGTAAGTGCACCTGTATTCTCTTATCTCGCTGAAAGATACAATGGAGATGTGGCGATAGTATGGATTGACGCACACCCCGACATAACATTACCCGGTGATGATTACAACGGTTATCATGCGATGGCATTGACCGCCTGCATGGGCATGGGTGACAAAGAAATAGTCGGTCAACTCCCGGCAAGCGTGTCGCCGGAAGCCGTGTGTCTTGCCGGATTGAGGGAATGTGAATATCCCTACATCGAAAAACGTGTAGAGGAATTTGGATTGACACACTATTCGCCACAGCAACTTGCAGAAACGAGCCAACCGATAATTGATTGGCTGAAAAATTCCGGCAAATCAAAAGTGATGATACACTTTGATATGGACGTGATGGATCCGTCAGATATTCTTGCAGCCGTAGCTGATGGCCCGGAAGGAGGATTGAAACTGAATGAGGTGGTACGCTTAATAAATGATATTGCTTCCTCTAAAGAAGTCGTAGCTTTGACTGTTGCGGAACCTATGCCAAGACTTGCAATAAGGTTAAAGAATATGCTGGCACAACTGCCTTTAATCAAATAAGATAACAAAAATGCAGAGTTCCTTTGTATTGAGTGAAATAAAGTATTCAAATGTATTAAATATTCGGATATCAAAATGATCCCAATTCAGAGATTTATGAACTTTGGTGTATATGCCTATTCCTTTCTATCCATATATCGGTGAGGCTACAATACTTATAAATAACAACCATTAACCATAAATTGAAATGTATGAATTAGTACAAACAGGAGTACAAAGCTACTATATAAATTCGCCTGCAAAAATAGGAGTCTATATTCAGTCGGCAAATGACGTCTATTTGATAGACAGTGGCAATGACAAAGAGGCGGCAAAGAAGGTGCTTAAAATTGCACAACAACAGAATTGGCACATAAAAGGCATATTGAATACCCACTCTAATGCTGACCATATCGGCGGAAATGCTTATCTGCAAGAAAAAACAGGTTGTCTTGTTTTTGCAGGCGGCATTGAGGCTGCCATGACACAATATCCGTTGTTGGAACCATCATTCCTTTTCGGAGGCTATCCTTGTAAGAATCTAAGAAACAAATTCCTGATGGCCAAGTCTTCAGAAGTCACTGATTTTTCATCATCAAAGTTCCCTTCTGAAATTGATATAATCCAGTTGCCTGGACATTTCTTTGACATGGTTGGATTCAGGCTTCCTGATGGGACTGTATTCTTGGCAGACTGTGTTAGTAGTCCTCAGACATTGGAGAAATACGGAGTGACCTTCATTTATGATGTCGCCAAATATCTTGAAACACTTGAAATGGTTGAGCGTATGGAAGCTAAAATTTTTGTTCCTTCTCACACACAACCATGTCATGATATGAAGGCCCTTGTAAAGATTAATCGAGATAAAGTTTATGAGATTGAACAGATTATAATATCTATATGCTCAATTCCACAGACCATTGATGAGATTATACATTCTGTCTTTATAAAGCTCAATCTCGGCATGACCATAGAACAATACGTCCTTGTCGGATCTACAATCAAGTCTTATCTGTCATGGATGAACGACAGAGGTATATTGGGCTATTCTACTGATGATTATATATTAAAATGGTATTCGCTATAAATATATGTATTGACGATTCTCACGACTGTGACCGTCTGTTGGATTATTGACTATTTTTCAAATTGCGAGTTACGGCTTTCAAGTTCTGCCTGCCCCATTCTGATAGTTGATTGAGAATAGGTATGAGCGATTTACCAAGTTCGGTAAGTTCATACTCGGTGCGTGGCGGCACCTCAGCATAGAGGATGCGCTTGACAAGCCCGACGGATTCAAGGGTCTTCAGATGTCCTGAAAGGACTTTTGGCGATATGTCAGGGATTGCACGGGACAATTCGTTGAACCGCATGACTCCGAACTCATCAAGAATGACGAGAAGAAGCATCGACCACTTGTTGGCGAAGTGAGCTATCACGTTGCGCATGGGGCACGTTGCCACACACGAATATTTTTCTGAAATTTTTTCGGTCTTCATCTTGTTGATACTGACTAAAAGTGAGTTTTAAGTAAGTGGCTACTTTCAAAGTAACCTCTTGCAGAGCAATGTTTTGATGTATAACTTTGCACTATCCAAAGGGTAGCTGTTATCCTTTGCAAAGTTAACAAAAACATAATGAATACTCAAATTATGACTGAAACCAGTATCAAAATTCCGGCATCGGTTAAGCCTGAGGGAAAGGCTACGTTTGTGATGCTCGGAACCGGCTTTGACGAGATCGAAGCCATCGCGCCTGTGGATGTGATGCGTCGTGCAGGAATGGAGGTTTATACCGTATCAATGACGGAGAACCGTCTTGTAAGAGGTGCCACCGGTAACAATATCGTAGCCGACATGACGGTTGCAGACCTTAATCCCTCGCAGATTGACTGGCTCGTATTTCCGGGCGCAGACAAAAGCGAAGCTGCCGTAAACCTCGACAAAGAACTTCAGAACATCGTAAACGCTCATTGGAAGAATGGTGGCAAAATAGCCGCAATCTGTGCAGCTCCGGCTCTCGTTCTCGGCCCGCTTGGAATTATCTCAGAAAACCCGGCAACAGGTTATCCATTCCTGAAAGATGAGTTTGAAAAGAACGGTGGCACATATTCCGAAGACAACGTGGTTGTTACTGACCGTCTGATAACCTCCAAAGGCCCCGGTACCACTCTCGAATTTGCCCTTGCCATAGTCAGGAAAGCAAAGGGTGAAGAAACGGAGAAAGCCCTTCGTGAAGGCATGGTCATCATGTAATTTCATGTAATAATCCGGTTCAAATGACAAAAATAAAAATTGTCACCGATCGGAAAATCTCTGAATTGCACCTGACTATACGATTTATCCTTATGTATGCTTCATGTAATGGATAATCTAAAACCAAAAAACACTATCGGTAATTTTGCAGAAGTTACCGATAGTGTCTTTATTAATAGCAGATATTATTCTCAACAAATCAACTGAATAGCGATAGCAACATCAGATGTGCCGGGTAAATGGCATAGAAGCTGTATTTGGTCGGCTTGCTTCGTATGAAGCCACGGGTGCCGTCGTACAGGAAGATTATCCCGGAGGCGAGCAACGCACCGGCTATACCGTAGTGAGCCATCAAGGGAAAAGTAAATATAATCTGAAGAATAGCCTGTGAGGGAAAATGTGTCGATGAACGCTCCAGCCACGGACGTATCGTCTGGTGCCGGAGTATGTAGAACACCGCTATCATCAGAATACCGCGCCAGTCATAATCCGTTCCGAGCCACCATGCCAGAGCAGCTATGCCAGCCACACCGATGAATGACAGCGGCCCATGTTCACACATACGATCGAATATGGCGAGTGCCACAACTCCGAGGGAGAGAGTGAACATGACATTATGCGTACCGTCCGCTCCGTTGAGCAGATACCACGGCAATTCACTGACTGCACCGGCAAGCAACAGTATCAGAAAATATCTCATGCGGTTGCGGCTATGCGCGAACCCCTCGGCGACAAGGAACGCGAACACAGGGAACGCTATCCTGCCGAAGCATCGCAGACAGTCGTACATCGGAGTGTCCGGCTCCATAAGGAAGTAGGCGCAATGGTCGGCCACCATCGAGAGAATGGCGATAATCTTCAACGCACTTCCGGATAAGCGGAGCGAGAGAGGAACGGATATTTTGGCGGTAGTTTCCATGATAAGCAATTTATTATTCAGTGCCGAGAAGTTCCTTCACCATATCGGCCACCTCCTGGTTGACACGCTTGAAATTGCGATTTAGCATAATCTCCTTCTCACGCTCACTGTCGAAAGAATAGATTTTAGGCAACTCCACATAGTTGGATTCCTCCTCCTTGATACGTGCCATATCGAAGTGCGTCTTGCAGAAATACTTGGTTGTCTTGAACTCCTCAGAGTCCTCGATGTCGAAATGCGACAGCATCTTTTCATCGGTGGCCGTGAAGTCACGTGCCGCCTGCCCTGCAAGCCAGCCGGTAGCCATGTCTGCGATTTTCGCCGCCGGAACAAGATAGTCCATCTTCTCTGAGATAGAAGTGGAGATCTTCTGGTCGTTTATGGTGATTGATGTCGATGTCTGCTTTGCCTTGCCGAACACATCGTTCTGCGCCCATTCAAGAGTCTCCTTGTTTCGTGCTGCACCCATGAATATGTTACCGCAGGTTGTGATAATCTTCTGCATACCCACCTTGCCGTAGTCAGCCTCCAGTTGCGGAAGCTCCTGAAAACCGAGAGTCACGGCAACCTTGTTGCTTCGTGCCGTGCCGATCAGTCGGTCTATCTTGTGGAAGTACAGAGTGGGAAGCTCGTCAACTATGATACTGACAGGGATGTTGCCTTTGGAATTGACACGGGTTATCAGACGGTTAAGCACAAGAGCGTTCAGAGAGCCTATGACCTGTTCCTTTTCGGGGTCGTTGGCAATCACAAGATAGCTCGGACTCACCGGGTCGGAAATCTTCAAGTCAAAATCATCGCCGGTGAACACCCAATAGGCTTCAGGGGATACAAGACGTGCGGCATTTACACGGAGAGTACCCACCATACCTTCAAGCTGGTCGTTGGCTTTGTTCTCGTATGCGGACTTGAAGGGAGCCATCAGCGAGGCAATCTTATCGTCCATCATCAGAATGTCGAACACCTCGGAATACTTGCGTCCGAGGAACGACAGCACATGGGGCATATCCGAAAACTCTCCTGTGATAGTGTCCGGCTCAACCTCGCTTCCGTTCTCGTCCTCATACCAGCAGCGGTCAATCAATATCAGCTTACCCATGCGGTCGATATAGGAGAAGCCGTTAAGGTCAACGAACATCTTGTCCTCGTCGGTGGATACGTCGCGCCCGTTCTCATTCACGAAGTCAAGCATGACCTCGCCGTTCTCGTCCAGAGCGTTGAAATCGTCCCAGTTGCGTATCACAAGCTCCAATTTCTTGCCCTCATGCGATATATAGCGTTTCAGTTTTTTCCCTTTCAGAAAACCTGTCGGGTGGAAATTCACAAAGAAATAGATGATTGCCGCGAGGAAATTCTCTGCCGAGTTGGTGAAGAAAGCCTCCGAGCCGCCCTTTTTCTCGCCACCGCCCTTGTTGAGCGAGGCAAGAAGCGTGGCCGCCGTCTCCGAAGCCGCCGCGAGGTCGGGAATGTATTTACGCTGAATGGGATTGATACGGTTTGAATACTCCACATCGGTAAAATTGACTATGCGGAAACCGCAGCCATTCGGCAGGTTGCCATAGTGCAAATTCTTGCAATACTGATAGAAAAGCGTCTTGGCAAGCGTCGGGAACTTATAGTCATATACCATCATGGCGAAACCCTTTCTTGAGTGCTGCCTTATGAACGGATCTATGATGCCGAAAGACTTGCCGGAGCCGGGAGTACCCAACACAATCGTACCACGGAACGGATTGATAATGTTTATATAGCCGTTGTGCATACGCTTTTTCCAGTAGAATATCATCGGTATGTTCACTGAATAAGGAGTATTGACCTCCTGACGGGACTGTTCAAAAGATTCATTCTCAAAATTAAACCTGTCTTCGCCGACCTTGTGGTTGTAATACTTGGCGATACCGTCAAGTCCCTGGTGAACGAGCATTGTGCCGACCACCGAGCAGAAGGCATACAGGACACGGCTTGCAGGGAAGCCAAAGAGCGACATACCCCATGTGCCATGATGGAAGATGAAGCACAGTCCTACGAGAGTGAGACCTGCAAGCACCGGATATACCACCATAGTCTTCAGATTGAACTTCAACGCCTTTTTCGCTTTGGTGCCGATACATACCACACAGATGCAGACAAGCTCGGCAACCTTGCACCCGGCCACGGAGTTGAACACCTTGAAGCGTCCGAGCAGGTCGAGTATGAACTGCGTCACGCGGTTGTCAGCCGTGATAGGCAGGTTCATCACAATCTCGATAATCAGGAATATGTAGATACAGCTACGGAAGTAGTTATACATCTGTTGCTGTTCCTTTGTTTCTTCAAAAGCCATAGTCTGGGAACTTATATGGTAGAATTATTGTTTTTGTAATACATTTACACTAACTTTGCAGTATAAAATAATATGGATATGGAAATAGCACTGAAAAAGAACCAGAGCTTCCGCCTTTCCGTGGAACTCATTGACAGATTGAAGCAGCTTGCAAAACGGCAGAACCGCAGCCTTAACAATTATGTTGAGACTGTTCTCCTTGATGCCGCCTACCACGAGCCTAATTCTGTTACACTTGAGGCTATGGAAGAGGCGGCAAGCGGACGTCTCCGCAATGAGCCTGCCCTGAATCTTTCCTCGATTGAGGCGATGGAAAAATCCATGGGATTATGAAAAAACTCAAACCCGGCACTCAATACAAGAAAGACTACAAGCGTTTCCGCAATAATCCGAAAAAGGTTGAAAAACTGTTCAGGATTCTGGAGTTGCTACAAAATGAGGAGCCGATACCGGAAGAAAACCGTCCTCACCCTCTGACGGGGAATTATGCTGGCCACATGGAGTGCCATATAGAAGGTGATTTCCTTTTGATATGGTTTGACCCGGACACAGATGAGATCAATCTTGTGCGTCTCGGCTCCCATTCGGAATTGTTCGGCTGATTTCAGAACGGTATCTTGAATCCGAGCATGAGGCCGTTGCGGAACGTGTCGCCATGCAGGAAATTCACATTATTCTTCTGTATGATCGAGAACTCGCACCCGTTCTGAAATACATAGTTGTATTCAAAGCCCCCCTCGATACCGATGAAGAACTTTCTCTCCACCGCTCCGAACTGAGGGCCGAAGCGGACACGGAAGCTGCCGTTCTTGTAACGGTGCAGACGGTGTTTGTAGATTATACCTCCGTCCCAGTAATAGCCTTTCCAGAACTGACCCTCGCCCGATTTCCAGTGATTGCCAATCTCGCCATAGACCTCCACGGCGTTGCCGTAGGTGAACGACCTCTCGTAGCCAACGGTGGCGTTGAGAGTTGACGGGAACAGGAAGCCGGCGTTGACGGCTATCTTGTTTTCCTGCGCGGTGGCCGTGATAGAAGCCACCGCACAGATGATTGCGAACAGTATCTTTTTCATAGTGCCGGATTATTTGTAGATATGGGGTGAATAGTTGAACGGCAGATTTTTGAGGATGTCGGAGTCGAAGCCGTCGGCGTTGAGAATATCGTCATACTCCACGGTAAGGGTTATGACACGTCCGCTTATCTGGTTCTCAGATATTTCGATGCGGAGCACCTTCTCGTCCGGGAAAGTCAGCTTGTCAAGCACAAGCACGTTGCGGTAGTTCTTCTTGAACTTCCTGGCAAGGTTCAGCGAATATACAGGCGACAGTTCCACCGTCTGCGAGTTTGTGGCCTTGACCTCCTTCTTGTCTGTGAGCTTCACACGCACCTCGGCGATGTCGTATGCTATCTTCGTGCTGTTCTGAAGGGAATAGTCGATGAAGAAATAATCGCCTATCGAATAGATGTTGTTGACAATCGCCTTCATGCCGTTGGCTCTGGAGACCACCTGATTGTACTTTCGACCGCTGCCATATACGGCCCAGGCATAACGTGCCATTTCCGACTGTGGCATGGACACCTCCGGATTGATGTAGGAGTCCAATCCGGCGTATGGCACACGGTGGATAGAGGCGGCACGCGAGGGAGCGGCGGTATATACCACATCGTACTGTGCCAGATGCCGCTCGCCGATGAGTGTGAGAGTACCCATCAGCTCACCCTCGCGGTAGTGGGCGGGTACGGAGTCAGCCTCGATGAACGGCTTGATACGCACGATGTTGTCGGCGCACTGGTTGCCGATAATCTTTGTGGTGGATAAATCCACCATCTTGATATTCTCAGGCATGACGATATGGGTTGTCACTTCCGAGTTGACAAGGATCTTCTCTTTGGCGGTCGCCGGGATTGCGACGGCGCATAGCGCGAGGGTCGCTGCAATAATTTTATCTTTCATAATGGGTTGGTTGATTACCGGTTAATATGCTTCGTCTGAATTGATAAGGTAAACGATTGTGTTGTATTTGATTTTCGCCTTGTTCTTACGGATATTGGCCGACACAGCGGAAGTCGCGGAGTTATACATATTCTGGAGAGCCTGCAAAGCGATGGCCTCGCCGGATATTCCGGAGCCGTAGCCGCTCTCGGACTCAAAGCTGATATTCTGCTGCACTGTGATGGCACCCGCCTCTTTCATAAAATCGCGGAAAGCGGACTCCGGGACATAGAAGCCCTCCATGCCGTCGTTGTCGAACACCGACAGGTTCACTTTCAGGAACTTTCCGCCTACAAGAATTGAAGTGATGGCGGCGCGGACACGCTGTTGGCCGAAGCCGGTGACAGTGCCGTACAGATATGTGCCTTTGGCAAGCCTCACATCATGTATTGTCACATCGTCAAGCAACTTGAAGCGCAGCCTCGTGCCTTCGTGCGCCTTTGTTGTCTTGTCGATCATGGCACGGATAAGCGGAGCATCGACATTATCGGCCGAACTTCCCACAGTATTGAACTTGTCGGCATTGGTCTCCCGTGATTTGAGCACCAGCAGGGGGCGGTTCTTCTCACGCTCTATCTCACGTGCTTTTGCTATTGAGTCGGCCCGGTGCTTGCGCATGGCTTCCTCCGGGTCGGGCTGTCCTATGCCAAGTCCGGCCTCGATAGCTTTCTGACGCTCGTAGCTGCGCTGCTGTATAGCCTCAAGGTCGCGTGCATATTCGCTCCGGGGGTCAACGGCAGGTTGATGGTCGGCAGGATTATAGCCGTCTCCGTAAGCGTATGAGTTGATATGCCGGCGCGATTCAGCAAGGGAACGCTCCAGTTCCTCCAGCTCCTGCTGCTGACGGATACGCTCAGCCTCGGCCGCGTCGAGACGGTTCAGCTCGTCCTCGGTGTAGCCGTGTTCAAGAGCCTCGCGTTCCTCCTGTTCCTCGCCGAGCGCGCCCACGGCGGTAAAGGCGTCCTCGTCACCGAAGCGGCGTGACATCTCGAACATCTTGTCACCGGGAGCCTCGGCGTTTGCCTCCGGCAGAGTGGAGTTGATACGGTCTGTCGCAACGGCCTGAGGGTCATCGCCACCGCCGCCGAAAGTCTCCATAGCGAAATATATCAGTGCGCACAGCGGCACGAAAATCACCGCAGGGAAGATATACTTCGGTTGTCTGAAATTAATTTTTTTCATTGTTATCGTTATGTTTGAGGGATTTTACAATCTGTTCAAGCTGCCTGTACCGGCGTATTATGCCTATCGAGTCGGCATGGCTCTTGCGTGGAATGGCGATAAGGGAGTCAAGTTCATGCTTGACCGCCTGACCGTCGCCTGTTATCTCCATGAGCCGTCGGCGTTGCGCCTCCTTGTTTGCCTGAATGGTGCGGAAGCCGCTGAAGATAGGCTCGACTTTGGCGATGGATTGCAGCTCTGGCTCCTGTGATTCCATACGCGCCCCGGTCACTATTATGTCGCACACGAGTATCATCAACAGGGAGCCGACGACATAGCCGAAAGTCCGGCGAGGGTGTCGCGTGGCCCATGAATTGGCTTTCCTTATCCGGGCGGCCAGACGGTAGCGTGTGCCTATGGCACCCATCTTCGGCCGGAGCCATGAGCGCACCGCGCCATGTGCTTTCCTCCGGTTGTCGCTGAAAGTTTGTCTGAGGGATTTCATATCGGGAATTGAGAGAATTGTCAATAGTCAAGGTCTTTGTTTTCAAGGGTACGCCAGTTGGTTATCATCAGTCCGTGAGGATTGTTCTGTGTGCGTGGCACATTCTCCACATAGCCGGTGGTGAGCATGGTGCGTTTGAGGTCGCGCGTGCGCCTCTTGATAATCTGCGTCCCATAGTAGCTGAACTTGCGTGTATGCTCGTCGAACTGGATAGAGTCACAGATTATGGTGCATACAGCCGAAGATGCTATGATGTCGGAGTAAAAACCGTTCTCGTCAAGGGCCTGCTTCTGCTTCAGGGCAGTGCCGTCAGCCATATACATGGCCTTGCCGACAGTCCACTTGATATAGTCGTTGTCGGGAGGGAGATTGAAAAAATACTGGTGGAAGAGCTGGATATGCGCTTTCGCCTCCATGATGAAATTGGCTTCAAGTCCGGCACGCTCGGCAAGGAACGGTATGTCGCCGTCAAGAATATATATCTGCTTGCGTTCATCGGTCACGAGCGACACGCAACGCCACACGGTGAACCCGCAGATGGCGGCGCAACCTATTATGGTTGCCATTACCGTCATCATTGCGAGCCGTGTTTTCTGTTCAAGGGATTTTATCAGCATGATAATCTTGTTAGTCGGATTAAGGGGTGTGTTTCAGATTTCTTCCTGCCTGTGCGCCGATTGAACCGGCCACGTTCCGGGTCACGTTGGTGGCTTTGAGAGCCGCCGAGCCGCCCATCATCGCCGCGCCCATAGCGACACTGCCTGAGGGGGAGGCGGCACCGCTGCTGACACCGCCGGGTATGAGCCATGAGGCGACTTCGGGAACGAAGCGTATGATATAGGCCCCGACAAGCATACCCATAGCGTACATACAGTTGGAGCCTATGCCCTGCAAACCGAGCGCGCCTATCTGCTCCCATGAGTTGACAGCCCCGTGCAACAGGTGGTTGTAGGCCACCAGATCCTCCTGAAGATTATACATCAGTATGAAGTCTATGTAGTACAGGCACATATAGGTCACGAAGCCCCATAACGTGAGGGAGAGGAATTTTGACATCCATTGGCTCCATGCCGAGTTCCACGGCGGAGCGAGTGACAGGGCGAACATTATGGGGCAGAACACAATCATTATCGCTATGAATATCCTCTGCGCCACAAGTATGCCGTAGTAGGACATCTGGAAAATCAGCTCCCCGACAAAGCGTATCACGTCGTTTATCCATTCGCTTACCTTTGTCTCAGCGGCCACCGCCGCACGCTGGGCGTAGTTGTTGATGGTCTCGCCGAGGTTTTCCACGTTATACACGAGTTTGTCCCACCAGTTCGCGTCCTCGCCTATGGCGGCCACCTGTTTAGCAGTGGATATTGAATCCTGCACTGCCCGGAGGCGTTCAAGGTACTCGCCTTGCTTCTGTGCCACTTTCAGCTCCAGTGCCGCGACCTCCTTGTTCTTCGCCATAGCCATTGACTTAGTGGTGGCTTCCAAAGACTTGCCGGGCATCTGGAGAGCCGAGCATATCCATGATGAAGATGATATACACATTGATATGCCTATGATGCGGAGCAGCTTCATCACGTCCATTCCTCGCCGTCCGAGCATCATCATCCAGCACTCGTAAGAGCCTACGCACAGGGCGAGCAGCAGTCCGAGCATACGGGCGAAGCTGATGGTGTCGCCTAAAATCGCCACATTCGGAAACGCCTCCATCGCCACAAGCAGCTTGTCAAGGCTCTCGTCGATAGCCGGAAGCCCCATTGTGCAGAGTATTGATAATAAAGTCATATAGTTTTCAATTAGTCAGGTTAATGTTAATAATGGGTGGCGGCCACTGCCGCGAGGCGGGCGGTGCGCGACACCAGTTTTCCCATCTCGGCCTTTGCTTCCTCATATGCTTGTTGACGCTTTGCGTTCTCCAGCCCGTAGCCGACATCCTGTTTATGGATATAGGCGATATTGGCGCAGATGATCTCGTTCTGCCGTGACAGCTCGTCAACCTGATACTTCATCTTCCCCTTGCTCTTGTTAAGGCAATAGAGAAGCCCGTCAGCGATACAGTCCTGCATACGGCTGAACTCGTCCTTGTAGATCGAATATGTGACATCGACAGCCCGGTCAGCCTCGCGTGCCAGTTCCTCTTTGTAGAGCGATTCGACGTATGCACGCTCTTTCTCCACTTTCGAGAGTTTCTGCCGCTGGGTCTCTTCCGCCGTGACTCGCACGGGCATGATGCGTTTGACATTCGATTTCTCCTCCTTGAAGCGGACGCGGTAGCCTGATTTGAAGCCGGCCCACTTCCAGTACATTTCCGCGCCGGAATAATTCTTGTGCAGAAAATAATAGTACCAGTCGGGAGCGAAGCCCCACGGCCCGTTCTCCATAGACTGCCATTGCTTCTCCTTCTGGTCGTCATGGATTTTGGGCGTCTTGGCCGACACCGCCGCCGGGAGTGCCGCGATGAGCATGGCGAGCGATAATGCGGTGATAGTTCTGAATTTCATGATCGGTATATGTTTATTGGTTCCACTTGTTGATTACCGCTCCCACGATCTCGTCCTTGACATCGGAGGTGAGTATCTCCCAGATGTAGTCAGGCTTCCAGCCGCAGTTTGTCATGAGGTAGCACCACAGGTTGGCGTTGTCGATAATCCGCCGGGCGTTCTCTATGGTGTCCTTCAGCGACATGACAAGGTTCATCTTCTCGTCCATCGAGGCTTTCATGAGGTTTATGCCGGAGGCGGCCACGGTAGCGTATAGTTTCTGTGCGTGCTTTATCTCGCGTGCTATGGCAAGGTTGGCGTCGGTATAGTACCACGCGACAAAAGGCTTCTTTGTCACATACTTGTAGGTGTTTACCGTAAAGTCCTTGTATTCCTTTGTCAGCAGATAGAGCGAGCTGGCGGTCGAGGATATGGCAGCGGCGAGTACCACGTATGAGTATGCGTTGTTGAGTTTGGTGTCGAGCGTCGAGCGTACATCATTGAACTTCTCCGCCCCTTTGGTGACAAGCGATTGCTCCCCGAAGCTCGTGGCTATGCGTGCCAACGCCTGGTCTTCATCTTTCTTGACAGCCTTGTGCAGAGCCATAAGAGCCTCGAATGTCGGCAGGTCTTTCGGAAAGTCGAAGGCAAATGACTTCAAGGGAAGAAGCAGAGCCACCAGAACGAGAGTTGTAAGTTTCCGTCGTATCATCATGGCTCCGTCATTTTATAATCCGCAGTCCGTTCCAGTTGAGTATCAGCATACCTACCTGATTCTGCATGACTTTCATGTTGGCCCAGCCCTCCGGGTCTATGGCGAAAAACAAGTCATCTTTTGTGGCGTACTGAGCCATAGCCATCATAGCCTGAACCTTGTAGCGGATTTCGAGAAGGTCTGTGTATATCCTGTTGGCTACCGTCAGTCGGTCGTAACGGTCAAGGAGATTGTATCCGTCGCTCTTCGTCTCGGCGGTGGCCTGGCCTTTGAGGGGATTCTGAACCTTGCCGTTGTTGACTATATTGATGAAGTCGGCCACAAGCTGCTGTGTCTGGGCTGTGAGGTTGCCGAGTTCGTTAAGGCAGAGTGCCTTGTTGGTGAACTTGGCCTTGCTTACGGTCTTTACCAGTTCCGGCACGCTCTTAACTATGTCGAAGGCGCACAGTCCTATCTCCACATAATATTTGCTCTCGGTGCCGAAGCCGGAGATATTCTCCATAGTCACCTTGTAGAGTTCGGTGATGGTAGCCATGCTCACGGTGTATTGCTCCAGCTTGTTCTGCTTTGCGGATATGGAGTCGAGTCTCCTGTTGTGCTGATCCTCGATGGCTTTCTGCGATGCGAGATTGGTTGTCACCGCTTTCAGACAGTACGGGTCAATCACCACTTTCCATGCCGAGGCATGATGAAATGATGTAATCAGACATATAATCATCAGCACATTACGCATCAGGCTTTGTGAATTATGAATTATAATGTTTACCATAGCGACATTACTTTCTGTTGTTGGTTGACCTTACGGGCAAAATCAAGATATTTGGATATTCCGGCTCTCTTGCGGTCGGCCTCGATGTTGGTTATCGCCTCCTGCATGGTGCCGTAATGACGGAGATATATTTTCAGAGCCTCTTTCTCGGCCCGCTCGGTGGTGTAGGCCCAGTAACATTCCGGCGGCTCCTCTACACCATAGACATCGGAGTTCTGGCCACGGCATATCCACACCTCTTTGAAGTAGTTGCGTCCCTCCTTGTTATTGAGGGCGTTGACTGTGAATATCTGCTGCTTCTGAATAGGTGTCAGTCCGAGTATGGCCGCTATGTCGCTGTACCTGTCCTTGAACTTCGACTGGTCGAGCAATATCTTCACATCGGAGTTGTTGATTATCGCCTCCTTGACGATGGGAGAGTCGATCACATCATTAAGCTCCTGTGTCACCACACCGGCTATGCCGTGGAACTTGCGGACGGTCTTATACAGGAACTTTATGTACTCCGCCATAGTGGGCGAGGCTATCGCTTTCCATGCTTCCTCGATTATCAGAGCCTTGCGACCTTTCTTGATACGCATTTTCTGGAGAAACACATCCATGATTATCAGCACGATGATCGGGAAAAGCACGGGGTCATCCTTTATCTTGTCAATCTCAAAGACTATGAACCGCTCATCGAAAAGATTTGTGTCAAGGTCGGAGTTGAGCGTCATCTCCAGTTCGCCGCCACGGTAGAACTGTTTGAGGATAGCGGCGAAGTCGCGTATGTCGAAATGTATCTTTTCCAGCGATGTGATCTGCGGTATCCGTTCAAGGGCGAACTCGTAATAGGTGTTGAAGGAGAGCGACGGCACTTTGAGGCGGCGTTTCTGCTCCTCCATGTGGTCTATCTGCTTGTCAATCTTCATCAGCATCGAGGTCTCGTGCAGCTCTTTCTTATACACCTCAATCTTTGAGGCAGCTTTCTCTTTCTCAGCCTCGGTAGTGGCGCGGTCAACAATCATGGCCCGCAGTGCCCGGCACTGTCGGATAATCTTGTTGCGACGTTCCTCGGAAGGGAGTATGAGGGCGCGGACGGTTGTCTTTGTCTCCGGCTCAGGGGAGTTTATCTGTTCCTCGATGTCGCGCATATCGGTGGCGAACTTCTCGTAGTCGTCCTCCATCTTGGCCGCCACGAGCAATTTTTGGCGCAAGCCCTCACGCTCCGTGTCGGAAAATGAGATGAACGGATTGAAATATGCCTCGTAATATTCCACGATTGTCTGGTTGACAAGCATATCCTCAATTTTTGAGGGAGCCTCGTTGCCTTTGAAAATCAGGAATATCAGCGATTTGAGAAAATTCTTCTTCTCCCCGAAGTTCTGCTCGTATTCCTCGCGTGTCACCTTAAACGGGTTCATGGAGATAGGCTTTTCCTTTGAATATGAGATGTATGTGCCGCCGAAGTAGCCGCAGATGCCCTCGTAGGAGTCACCGGTATCGACCATCACGACATCGGTGTTCTGCTCCAGCAACTGCCTTACTACACTGTTCATGTGGAAGGACTTGCCGGAACCGGAAGGCCCGATGCAGAAGAAGTTGGCGTTGTCGGTCATCTTAACCTTGCCCTCCTTGCCGGTTATGTCTATGCACACCGGGAGTCCCTGGCGGTCGGTGTAGAATGTGGTGAGCGGCGTGTCCTCGCACCCTTTGAGGTGTTCCTTGAAGAAAAGACACAGTGCCGAGTCCGACAGTGTGAGGAACAGGTCATAGTCGGGATTGAAGCCGTAGGCGCAGCCCGGAAAGGAGTTGATGAACAGTTCCAGCTGGTTGTAGGCTGTACGTGACGGCATTATGCCGCACTCGTAGAGTTTGGTCTCAAGATACGATGTGACCGGTGTAACCTTGTCGGGAGGACAGCTCACTATGATGTTGAAATTGGTGTTGACAAGAAGGGAAGAATCAACGGCGAGGATATTGAGAACTTCCTCGATGTCGGCTTTCGCTATCTTGTTGCTCGGATCGGGCATGGAGCCGTGACGCTTCGCCTTTCCTTGCAGTTTGCGTAGCAGCTTCCGCTGGCCCGGTATCTGCACAACCTGATTGAACACCACGCAGTCGGCGTGGGGCACTTCGGCAAGGAAGGAGAACACATCGGTAGCCACCGGATAGCCGTTGACGCTCATCTCGGTATATGGCTTCACTACCGAGGGGAGATTTATCTCGTCAATATCCACAAGGGGATATGAGCGGATAATGCGGTTGCCTGTCCGCAGGTATTCGTCGGAAGCCTTGAAATTTGTCATGGAGAAAGGCCCGTGCTGGAAATGGAATGCCATGAAGCGGTGCAGGTACTCGTTGACCTCCGGTTTTGTCAGCTTGCGGTGGCTTATCCCTTTCTCGGTGAGAATGTCGTCAACTTTGGCGACCTTTGAATGGAAGTCGAGCCATTTCTTGGGGTCGTATTGCACGAACTGTCCGCGCTGCGCCTCCTGTGTCACTATCAGATAGGTTGTGATTTCAGTGAACTCACGGCCCTCGAAGTAATTGAAATAACTCCGGGTCAGGAACTCCGCGTCTTCGGGCACGTCGCGGTGGTAACGCTGGCGGCAGAATATGTCCTGCTTCTGCAAGGCATAGCCCTCGCCGAGCGTCTGGACGATGTTAGCCAGCACGTCCTGAAATACCATGTACCGCTCCGAGTCGGTACACAGCCGGAGAACAGGGTTTGTCATTTCAAAGATGACAGAGGAGGCCCCCTTTGCGTCGAACAGCACGACATTACCGTCCGTTTCCTCCAACTGGGCGTATATCCCGTCGAAGACTTTTTTATTTTCCTTTGCCATTCAATGCTTGAATAAATTGTGATAAATAAAGATTCCACGGTCTTTCCGCTTGTTGTGCAGTCCGCCGCGCTGCTTGACATATATTGTAACCAGCCCTGCGGCAGCCATTACAAGCATGGCGATAAACCCCGCGAGCTTTCCCAATGCGATGGAGAACACTATGAACCCCACGAAGGACACTCCTATGGCGGCAGCCGCCAATGTCAGGAAACGTCCGCGTATTCCCATGAACTCCAGTGGTTTCTGTAACCCTTTGTAAACCGGATAGCCGTCGTTGTATATCGCCATGACTGTATGGATCTGCGGTTGCTTACTTGAAGAAGAGCGGAAGAGCCTCGCTCAGTGCGATGAAGGCGATACAGCCGCCGATGGTGAGCATGATGGTCTTCTTGACGTCCTGGTCGCCGTTCTGCATCTTGAAATAGACGTTGAAGGCACCCACGAGGACAATCACTGCGGCGATCGCCTTCATGAGATTGGAGACAGGGGTCTGGTAGGAGCTTACCTCCTGTGTGGCTTTGGTGAAGCCTGCCGCACCCTTGCTGGCGGCCATCATGTCGGACACGGTGAACATCACCGCGCCCATAGCAAGCATACCCTTACGGGCGAAGGCTGAGTTGCCGAGGCGTGAGATAGCACGCTGACACTTTGATTTGATTTTCTGCATATACGCTGATTGATAAGTTCTTGAAAAGGTTATCGGGCGTTAAAGGCAATGCAGGGCGTTAAAGGCAGTGTCGGGCAGTAAAGACAACTTAGTTCAATAAAGGCATCGGTTCGGGGAGAGAGGTATCGGGTGATACGAATATGGTTAGCGGCAAGTCAGTCGATGTCAGGCAGCGGACTCGCATTTGTGAACTATATCAGCAAGGTCTTTATCCATGCCTGTATCAGCGGCTTTGTTGGTCTTGCACAAAAGATTATCCACCGGATACCCGTTTGTCATAATCGGTTCCTTATATTTGGTTGGAGCGTCTTTAGGAATTTCCGGCGTCGGTTTCGTGATAATGCGTTTTATCTCCACCGGTTCAAAACTTTCTGCAAGTCCGGATATGTCGATTTCGGTCTCTTCGGCCTTTGCATCCTCGCTTGCCTTTGCTTTGTTGGCGGCAAGAATATCCATCGTTATCATTCCGGCATAATACAGAGACAGCAGAATGATGAGTAAAACTATTATTTGTCCGTAAAGCATTGTATCAGAAATTTACACATAGTTTGTTGTTGCAGTTATCCCACGGCTCGAATCTCAATCCGAGCTTGCGGCCTATATCCTCGCGTGAATGGTCGCGTTCCATGTCGGGGTGGTAATACATGACATTCTGACCACGGATTACAAGATAGCCAGCCTTTTTCAGTGAGTGGCGCATCTTTATCCTCGGCTTGTTTGTAACAACCTTTATTCTCGTGATTGGCGGCAGACCAAAAATCACACGTCTTTTCTCTCGTTTCATAATATCCTGACGGATACGGGAACGGATACTTTGTTCTTCTTTCTTGGTGCGCCGGAGGCCGAGGACGGCAACTATTCTTGATACGGAGCGTGACGATATGCCGGTTATGGCAGCGATTTCAGCATTTGAGTGTGAGTCGTGGAGTTCGCGTACCCTTTCCGCCAAATCAAGCCATTCGGGTCTGATACCCTTTTCAAGACCGAGTTCTTTGGCTTTAAGTGATACGGTCTTTCGGTTGACGCATAGATGTTGGGCTATTGCCGTGTCCGTTGTGTACGGATAGTTCTCCTTGAGATAGGCAATACTGTCGTCAGTCCAGATAGTCTTTTTCATATCTATTTGGTGTTATCGTTATCAAGAAGTGATTTGCTTTTCTTTCTGTACGCCCTAAGACGTGGAAGATATACAGTGATGAATGTTCTCACGATGGCGTTTATCACATCGGAACGGCATTTGCGGTCAATGTCGCACTCATCAATAGAATCGGCAAGATCTTTGTCAATCATGCAGACTTTACGCTCATCTTTCCGCTCCCTGAATCCGTATGCTGAAAGATTTGCCATGAAAGCGTCCCACATTCCGGCCGGGTCTTCCGGATTTTCATTATCGGGCATATTTTCTTTGGACCCGGTTGTTGTCTCGTCAGGTTCATCGGACACCGTCTGCAGTCCGACAGGGGTAGCGACATGGCGGATGCTCCCGAGCAGTCCATCTATATCAGGGAATGTTGGCTTATCCATTGTTTGTTTCAATTTCAAGGTGTCCGAATATCTTGTTATATATAAGGTCGTAGGCCTCCTGCGTTATCTCCAGTTGACCGTCCAGATCTGAAAGCGTGCAGAATCGTTCCATGTCAGCTTTCATGCTTATTCGCGGTGTCACGAGTCCATATCGGCTGAAGGTCTTGCCTGTCTCGTCCCAAAGCTCCCGTTCAGTCTTTGTCCCGACTCTGGCATCGTGCCTGTTGGGGACAAGGATAAGCTCTGCGGTCATCTTTCGTCCCATAGCCTTTTTGAGATTTTGAATAAACGCTATGAATGTGGCGGTCGATGGAATAGTGGTGCGGTCATAATGGTAAGGACATATTATATAGTCGGAATTGGCAAACAGAGTCACAAGTCCCTGCTGTTTCAGGTTGCCGGGAGAATCAAAGATTGCCACACATCGGGTCTTGCGGATGTTTCCTATGAAATTGAACAGTGCTTCCTCCTTGCTGAGTGAGAACGGCAGCACCTCATAAGGGATTTCCACTTCTTCAGAGCCATAGCGTTTCAAATCGCTTTCACGCCGTTGTGCGAGGCTTTCTTGTGAATCGCAGTCAACGACAATCACCGGAAGACCTTTCTTGACAAGAAAGTTTGCGAAGGTGACGCAAAGGGTGGTTTTCCCTACGCCTCCTTTTTGATTTGCAAATGTTATGATGATTGATTCGTCCATTGTGGTCCGTTTGAATTATTTATGCGCAAAATTATTATCCGGAGGCAAGGCAACAGGCCACTTTGGACACCTTTCTTAAAGACATTATCATTTTATGTTTTGAACATCGCATATTATATAGGAATAGAGCCTTGAAGACATCAAAGGCGATTGTCTTCAAGACTCTATGTCACAATATTGGCATGGTAATAAAATTCCGACGCTATACTTTCAGGCTGTTTTCATCATCAATCCTGTCATAATTTCCACGGTAGCCAACCTCCCATTCCCGGTTTTCGCCTCGTCCGGAAGCCGCATCGCGCAGACTTTTGGCTTTTGCAGACAGTTGTCCCTTGCCGGCTCCGCGCAGTCCTCGGTTGGATAATTTGGCCGGACTTGCATTTCTGAACTTTCTACGGGCAAGCCTTTTCAAATCAAATCCCTCTTCCGAGAGGTTGATTACTTGCTTGGATGAGAAATTAATGGCAAAATAATCCTCTCCGCTCTGACGTATATAGAACCCGGCGTTGCGTATTTCGGAACGCAGCTTAACGATGCTGTCATCGTTGAATAACCGGCGCAGCTTGTCAACATCATCATAATAGTGTTGGCTTTTATTCTGAGATAGAGTTACAAGCTCAGGCTCGCTCACCTTATATATACTGCACAGCAGATCCCGTTCAGCCGCGGTTGTCGGTTGAAATGATTCTATCCTTTTTATTTTGTCATTTCTAAGAATGGTTGCGGCCATGAAACCTTTGAGTGGGCGTGTCGCATTTCGGTAGTGGAGCACTCCGCGCCGTATGAAGGCGTTATATCGGAATATTTTTGAGTTTATGCCCCATGTGTCTATTGTGGGATTGTTTTCAAGAAGTCTGTCGATGTAGGCATCAATACGCTCCATCTTGTCATCAGGAGTGGTGAAATCAAGGAGCGACTTAATGGATAATACCCAAGCTCCGTTATATACGGTTTTGTTGGCATGGTCAACTATCATATATCCGTAGGGATTATCCGATTTGCCAAAGAAAACAAGGTCTATGCCTAATTTCCGCTTCACCTCTGCCTGGAGTTCTTTCCTGTCGGCACTCACATCGCGGTATTTCTTAAGCATAGCCCACAGTTGCCTGCGTCGTGTCTTGTCAAGTTGCACCTTATGGAACCTGCCGCATATATCAGCATATCCAATCTTTGCCTGAACCGCTCCGTCACGTTTGATATATACAATATCGTTCTTTTCATAAACCTCATACCCCATTGAGGTCATAAGAGCTTTGTGTTGAGCAAAGGTAGAGAATGAATAGCCGAGTGAAGCAGCAAGATCCTCTGCGGCTTTCGCCTTGACATCCTTGCCGACAAGTTTGTTGAGTACTGCCTGAGAACGCACTCTTTCGTGATGGTCGCTGATTTTCTTTCCGTCCGGAGATATTCTTGATGTTACTATATGTATATGAGTGTTGTCAGTGTCGGTATGAGCATATACCAACAACGGCTGACCTTCGTTCCCGTAGCCCATTTCCTTGAGATATTCGTGGGCGAACTGCAATAGTTCTTCCTCTGTCTTTTCATGCCCCTTGCAAGAAATGGCAAGGTGGAACTGTGCTTTTTTTATCCTTGAATTTCTGGAAGAGTAGGCTATCATATAATCCTGCATTTCCTTTGCAGTCGGTTTTGAAAGCACGCCGATATGTCCGAGATTGCTCATTTCAAGAAGTCGCGCCACACCCTTCGCCACTTTTTTCTCATTGTATGTGACAGCATGGAAATTGGCACTCGACGGAAGAATAGTAGCTATCATCGCTTAATGTCTTTATGTCTTGGTATCTTTATGTCTTGTTCTGATATTGCCATACTGTCATAAAGGCTTGTGTTTATGGTCTCAGTCTTATCGCTTTTCTGGCAATGTCAGCTTGTTCCGATTTGACTGCCTTAATCATCTTCTCCACGCCCTCAATCATGGGAGCAAGTATATCCTTGAAATAACTCTCGGATAACAGCCCTGCAACAGCAAGCTCGTTGGCGCGTTTGACCGCCTGGTTGAGATTGCTTCCCATCCATGAGAGTTCGTCCTGAAATTTCCTGCACAGTCTGGCTGTGTCATTACACAATTCAAGACGGGTTTTGGCATCTGTGTCTGAAAACTCATTGACTGCCATTCTAATAAAGTTGCTGACGCTATGGTAGCGTTTTGATTTTTCACGTATTCCGGCTGCTTCCTCCGGAGTAAGTCTCATCTCAAATCTTTCGGTACGCTGCTTCATATTCTAAGATTAATTCACGAGGTACGAAGTGATTTCCCACCGCCACGGAGTGGTCGGCAAGTCGCTTTTCTACGGTCAAAACTTGGTTTTGTACGGAGAAAAGCACAACTTGCTACCTAAACTCTGTAACACTGGTACACTCCCGTCCTCAGTTCATTCACCCACGAAGTTACTCACCACAACAATACCAATCATACAGTTTGGACACCTTTTATTGATTATCCCTATATCTCTGCAAGGCATCATGGCTATAATCCTGTATGACATCAAGACTATATGTCTGCAAGAAATATAAACTTAATTCCATCAAGTGACAAATTGATAATGCTATCTAATATTATTGCCTATGTAATATCAAGCCTGCGATATAAACTATCATTATATCAGTATTTCATTATGGAACACAGTCATAGTAAATGTATGCCATAAAGTCTGCAACGCATAATGTCTTTATGGCTTTCAGGGAAGAAGTCATCAAGGCTTCAAGGGATAAAGAAATGGAAGCTCCAAAGCACGACAAAACGATGCAAACTCTTGATTTATAAGGTTTTTTAAGGCTTAAAATTTGCTTAATTCGCTGATTTTTAGTATATTTACATTCCAATAATAGTGTTGGGACGTATTAAAACAAGTCTGTCATGTTTGAACTTCTGCTTTTGATTTTCCTTGTGCCGGTGTTCACGGTGATATTCCTGCTGCTCAGATTCGGGCTGTATCTGATTAAACTTTCAGCGAGGGGTTGTTTATGTATAGTCCGAACCGTTTTAAGGCTCGGCTGGCAATTCTTGGTATGGATATGGCATAAGATTTACCGAGCATATCGGTCACGCCACCCGGTCACATATTGATAACTCTGTCATGGGTTGTTGACAGGATTTTGACGTGGCATGAATAGTGAGTCTGTTCCCTGCGGTGAGAGCTTTGCTGAATGTAGGGTAGTAAGTCGTTCAGGAGGCAATAGTAGGCGCAAATGATTATGCGTGACATGATGTGAAATCAAATGCCTACCCAAATGCAGACCTAAACGCGATACCAAACGCAGAAGCAGATGCAAGGTAAGCGAGCATAAGAATCGGTTGCCCGACCATGTGACGATGTTCGGACTTGAACCTATCTGAAAAATAATGAAAGGGTATGCTTGAAGATGATAAGGAGTGCCTATAAAGTAGTCAAACTTTAACACTCATTAACTATATTCATATCTCCTCCGATGTAAAATCGAGGATGCCGGAACGACTTTTTTAAGGAAAATCAAGTCTGCGCTGAGGACGAAAATTCCGTAGAATTGAAATAGGAGGACAAAAGGAGGACAAAAATTAAAAGAGAAATCCCGCAACTCTTGATTTTCAATGAGTTACGGGATTTTACGGTGCCCAGAACAGGACTCGAACCTGCACGCCTCTCGGCACGCGCACCTGAAACGCGCGCGTCTACCATTCCGCCACCTGGGCATCGGATTTGGTAGTGCAAAGGTAGAAAGTTTTTTTGATATGACAAAATTTTTGTGGGTGTTTCTTTTCTGTGACGGTTCTTTTTATGCTTTCCATACTCTCAACCTACTCTCAACCCTGCTTTCAACCGGCAAGTGCAAAATTAGCTTTTTATTATTTGAGCAGAATCCAAGGGCAAGTATTTTAGGTCGTAAGTTTAGCTTAATTCCTGCTTTATTTGTATCTTTGTGGTTGATAATCACTAAGACATAAGTGCACTAATTTTTTATCGTTGTAATCCGGCAACGTCTCTGAAGCGTTTCAACGATTTTTATACTCTTCAACGATTTTATAACCAATCTAACAGCAATGATATGAGGAAACTTTTACTTTCGGGTGTTTTCGCCGCAATGGCCTTTGGTGGCTGGGCGGATGTTGTGACTCCTAATCAGGCTCTTGACCGTGTCATGGGCAATGCCGGTCTGATGTCGGCGGGTATGCAGCAGTCGCGTCCGCAGCTTGTGGCCACCCGTTCGGTCGACAATCAACCTGCGGTTTATGTCTTTAGTCTCGACAGCGACAAGGGCTATATTGTGCTGCCGGCCGATGACGAAGCCACACCTATGCTGGGCTACAGCGACAGCGGCAAGTTTGACGCGGCTTCCATCAATCCTACCATGCAGTGGTGGCTCGACGAGTATGCGGCCGAAATCAAATGGCTGCGCGAGAATCCCTCCCCCGACCGCTATCTGTCGGCTCCGGCCACGGCCAGGCAGGCCATCGCTCCGATGGTCAAGACTGTCTGGAATCAGAGCGAACCTTTCAATAATATGTGTCCTGCCAACGGAAATCGCCGTTGCGTGACAGGCTGCGTGGCTACGGCCATGGCTCAGATTGTCAACTATCACAAATTGCCTGCGGGAAATGGTACAGGCAGTGCCAGCGTTACGTATAACGGCACTACGTATACGTTTGATTACGCCAACGAGAGCTTCGACTGGGATAATATGCTCGACAGCTATAACGGATCCTATACCTCCGAGCAGGCCAATGCCGTGGCCAAACTGATGTATGCATGTGGCGTGGGTGTCGATATGTCCTACGGAACGGGCGCGAGCGCCGCCGCTACATCGGATGTGGTCGGCGCTCTTGTCAACCACTTCGGGTTCGACAAGAGCGCACGCGTGTTCACCCGCAGCTATTACACGCTCAGCGACTGGAACGATCTGGTTTACAATCAGCTCAAGGATTACGGCCCCGTGCAGGTCTCCGGCCGTAACGACGGCGGCGGTCACTCGTTTGTATGCGACGGATATAATGCCGGAGATTTCTTCCACATCAACTGGGGATGGGGAGGCGCGAGCGACGGTTACTTTAAACTGACCGCTCTCGACCCTGCGTCGCAGGGCATCGGCGGCTCGTCGGCCGGCTATAATTCAGGCCAGTATATCATCGGCAATATATGTGCTCCGCGTGCCGACTCACAGCCATATTACTCAATGTATGTCGGTGACGCTCTCGGCGCAAGCACCGACAAGGTCACGCTTGGTGCAAAGTTCAATCTGACCGGTGGTTTTTATAATAGCAGTGCCTCGACATTGGAGGGTTCTTTAGGTTACATGCTCGAGTTTGCCTCCGGGAAAGGTGAGATTTACGTACCCATTAGGGATATAAATTTAGAGCCTCGCTATGGCTACGGCCAGTTACCCATTCAGTTGCCGGCTTCTCTGGCTGAAGGCAGCTACCGTCTCTCGCCGGTGTGGAAACTCACTGCCGACAAGCAGTGGCGCAAGTTCGACATTCCCATCGTCAATCCCCAATATATCAACGTGCGTGTCGAAGGCAATGAGGCATATCTGACAGTTCCCGCTTCGGTCAAACTGCAGGCCGATGTCAAATCGTTCAATACCCCTGTCTTTGAAGGTAAGCCATTTGAGCTCACACTCACTCTCTACAATGACTTTGACACCGAGTATCTCGGCAATGTGTTTGCAGTGCTGTTCAGCAACGACGGACAGTCGCAGGTCGGCGCAGCCGGCAGTCTCATGGTCGATGTGATGCCCGGCGAAACCATGGAGGTATCCTACTTGTCGATGCTGTCCCCTCTTGAAGATCAGACCATTACTCCCGGCGACTATCTGCTGGCGTTTGCCGACGAGCAGGGTCGTCTCATCAGCCATGGTTACTCCGTGACTGTGCAGGAAGCACCTGCCACGCAGGGCACTATCAGCGTGTCGTCGTTCAGAGTCAAAGATGCAGCAAGCGTCGATGCGATGAAGCTTGAGTTCACGGCCGATGTGACGTGCACCAAAGGCTATTTTATCGGTCAGTTGCGTGCATATGTTTTCCCCGAATCGGGCGGCTCGTCATCGCTGAATCTGGCAAGCCCTATGCTGTATATTCCCGAGGGAGAGACAGAGCATGTGACGTTTGCAGGAGCGATCCCGTCGCTGACCGTAGGGAACAGATACATGACATGTATCTTCAACGACGGCAACCAGCTCACCGCTCCGGCATACTTCACCGTCGGTTCCGTGTCGGGCGTAGAGTCGGCAGATGCCGACAACGCTGACAACGAAATCGTGGCCCGTGAGGTTTACGACATGTCGGGCCGTGCAGTGAGCGGCAACCTGCTCAAGAACGGCATGTACATCGTGCGTGAACGTCATGCCGACGGCACATATACCACCGGGAAAATACTTGTCAAATAAAGACAATCTGATATAGACACAGCGGCCGCTCCGGGATGTCCGGGGTGGCCGCTGTGGTGTCTGTCCGCAAAATTGAATCAGGTTACTTTGGAGTCTGCGGTGCCGACACACGCACCGATGTCACCAATGGAGTGGCACCGGGCAATCCCTGCGCTATTAAACGGTTAACCGCCGCCGTGTCGGCAAGTGCATCATTGAGAGGCATGTCGAGACGGTAAGCCTCTGTGACCGTTGCCTCTGGCATAAGCATGGAGATGATGCTGTCGGACGACGGAGTCTCAGCCAGCGCGGCATATTCACTGTAGGTATAGGTCAGAAAAGCCGTATTAGGGCCGATACCGCCCCGGCGGTCGAGGAGCCAGCCGCCGGTGAGATGCAGCGGAGCGGATGATTTCCCCACATCGGATGGCGCCGGAAAGGAGACCAGATTTTGGTGATCAGGAGTGAGGACAACAGTGACATTATTGTCGACATCGCGGTTTGTTTTGTATATCACAGCCTTGGGAAGAGCATTCTGAGTGCTGTTTCGCGCAGGTCGGACGGCTGTAGCAGCGTTGATAGGTACAGGGTGTGGGGCGGCGCTATCGTCGTGAGGGCGCGTCGACGAACAGCTCATTGCCGAAAGCAGCGAGCCTGACAGCATCAGGCTGATAAGGCGTGTAGTCATATGCAGTTGCAAGAAAAATGGAATACTTATTGTCGGCGGGTTGTTCCTCGGCAGAGTCCGCTTCCTTTTCGTCTTTCGGCTGTAAAGTTACAAAAAATCCGTCATTGCCATTGCATAGTCATGGAATCGGCTATTTCAAAACATCTTAAAAATATATTTGAGAGTGGAGAATTAATTGAATCCTCAGTTCATTCCATTTTGGAATATACTGCCGCGGATGGGAATTCCTATAAGACCAAGTTTTATAATCTTATGACCGGCATTTTAGGCCTGCCTCTGGGCCTTATGACAACAATATTATTATCAGCATTCTCATAAGATTATAATGTCTGATAATGTTTTACTGCTTTCTCCGGGGATGAAATACGCAGATTGCCGGGTTCTCCATTCGTTATGAAAAATACATCTTCCCAACTGCCTTTCGTAAATTTGAATTCGGCAGGCAACTGCAGGTCGAGGTCTATAACCCTTGTGGTGTCATTAAGGACCCTCATCTTCACACCTTTTGGATTCCAGTCGGCGAGATTCTGCTGATTGCCTGTAATATACACATCCCCCTCTACTGACGGGCCAGATAAATCGATATGAACGGGATAATGATTATCGTCATTGAATATTGGATTATAACGATAAGCGGCATAATCTTTCAACACACGCATATAGACGGGCAGGACAACCTGAGTGTGGTCGTATTCAGGTAGGTCAATCACTTCCAGTTTAATATGGTCGGGTATGGAAATCGAGTCAAGGAATGTTTTTGTATTCTCCCAACTGTCTCTCCATACCTTAGGGAACCGATATGATGTATCCGTGTCGAGACCTTCATTGCCCATCGAGAGGGCAATAAAACGCGGGCGGCTTCCGGCAAGGTCAAATCGTTTAATCATGTTGGCGTAATAGTCCTGATCCCAAGCCATATTTGGCGAAATGGCAATGATGTCGTCAAACATATCATCCTGCATCATCGCGTCAATTACAAACGATGCGCCTAAGGAATGTCCTATTCCTGCATTACGCCCGGAAGTGTGATAGTGGGACTCAATGTATGGCATAAGCTCCTCCTTCAGGAACTTCTTGAACTTGTCAACACTCCCATAGTATGGTGGGTTAATCTCCCAATGCTGTGGAACGGGCAGGAAATCATTGTTTCGGTGATACTCTATCTCCCAATGATTCGGATTTGCAACACCGACCACTATATACTGACGGTCATTGTTCGGAAGTTGAAGAGCGAAATGAAGCAATGAATGCACTAAATCAAAACTGGCTCGTGACTGTGAATCGAAAACATAGATTACGTCATAGTCGGTTTCATGGTCTTCATCATAGTTCTCAGGGGTGTAGATGAGTACCGGGCGCTTGAACGGGAATAGCGGAGAGTCAAATTCTTTATACTCGACTCTTGCAATCTCCTGAGCGGCTAGGCTGCAAACGGCGGACAGAACAGTCAGGACGATTTGAATCAATCTTTTCATATTACAGATGTGTTTATGATTTCTGACGCAAAGTTACAGCCGCTGAAATTTCCTTGCCATACCCAAACGGGTACGATTGCGCCTCGGGGTGAAAACGTATCCATTTGGGTATGGCATAGCGATTGGTTGCATAATTGGACCCAAAAGACAAAGTTATATCGAAAAGAAAATCAAGTTGAAATGGCTATGTTGGATATTAACATTTATCATAACCATTATCATTATTACTATTCCATTACTCGTTATTCGAAATTTGATTTTCGGACATGATCAATCAAATAGTTCTGCTATTTAGAGTGGCTTGTTGTTTGTAGCTGACACTATATTTCTTGAAACTCTCTATTTACTTTTACTGTCTATATTTTCTTGATGATATTTTGGGAAAGATAGCATAATTAAAATAACAATTAACATGCAATCTTGGCTATATATCTAAAAAAATGTAGGCTATGGTACTATCCGCATATAGTCATCAATCTTCCCATTTATAACTTTGATACGCGTTTTTCCAGCCCATCCCATATCCAAATAAGAGACAATATACCACCCATCTACACACAAGTCTATCCTTTGAATCTCAGACACTCCATCTGATTTAGGATTAGAATCCTGATGATCCGTCCGTAGTGCATAGTAGGCATAACAAGGCTCCTCTATACAATCAAATTCATAGTTTTCGCGGAGTTTTTTGAGAGCATTGTCTGTAAAATACTTTTCTGGATTACAGATTTCGTCGCCTTCATAGTCTACGGCAAACACCAATTGATCATACACTGATTTTATCAAGCCTATAATTTTAGTATTTTCCACAAAAGTTATTTCTGGATCAGAGCTGCTTTCAACTGATTTTTTGTCTTCATATTTTGTTGTTGCTCTACACGGACCAAAGCCTGCAAACAGGATGTATAAACATATCAATGCGATAATTTTCATGAGATAACAAGTATATTATAGTTCTGTATTTTTGATTATTCCTAAGTATATTTTGACTCTCAGAGTAGCTTGTTGTTGGTCGCTGCCACTATCGCCTCCGAGATGTTGCGCACATCAAGTTTCTCGAATATGCGCTTACGGTATTTCTTGATGGTGTCGGGCGAGAGGCATATTTTGTCGGCAATCTCCGACATCGTATAGCCCTGAATGGATAAGGTCAGCACCGACTTCTCTCCGTCAGACAGCGTGGGCATCTGCCGTCTGTTCCAGCGTCGGGAACTGATATTGTATTCAAAGAACTCCGATGTGTCTGTCCGGTGCATCTCGATATGTCCGGCATTGGTATGTGTGGCCGCCGACACGACACACAGCGCAAGCCATATCCTGCCGTCGGAGGTGAGGGCAAGCGGAGTCAGCTTGTGGTTGACAAGGATTTTCCTTCCCTCGTTGATAATATGGAAGTCGTAGGAGATATACCAGTCCTTACGCTCATCGACCGGGATGTCGTTGTAGAAAGCGAATCCGGCTTTGTTGAGCGTCAGAAGCATCGGCTGCTCATCTTCCGGCACATAGCCGAGATAGAAACGATAGCCCAACCCCTTCATCTGTTCAGGCGAAAGTCCGCACAGAAACATCGGATTAGGCGACACATAAAGGAAGTTCTGTCTGAAATAGTCGATGATATAGACGCTCTGATAGGACGAGCGCGAAAACGCCTCAGCCGAGCGGATATACTCATCCACACGGCTGTAATCAAGCTCCTCCGGGAGCCTGATCTCATTGTCGGGTATAAAAAATTCGTCTGGCGCCTTCATTTCGTTAGCCTTTCTGTATGCAAAATTACGAAAAATCGCCGATGCCCCGGCTATACTCGCCTGATTATCTTCGATCAAAGTCCTTTTTTGCCACAATTTGGCTCTATCTCATATTCGCGTGGTTTGGTTCGGGCTTTATATATGCCCGACCAAACCTAAACCAATATATAGACGAGGCCGGACAAAGAAAAAGTTTGCTTGGGTGCAGAGTTGGGTGTAATGAGAGCCGTGCCGCCGCCGCACAGAGTTAGGAATATATAAAAACACCCAATTTCGCACTTTTGGGTGTAAAATTGGGTGTAGATGTTGCAACTCGCTGATGATCAGTATTGCTTGCGGAGAGAGAGGGATTCGAACCCCCGGAGGTGTGACCCTCAACGGTTTTCAAGACCGCCGCAATCGACCACTCTGCCATCTCTCCAATGGTGTCTGTCTGCATCTGACCGGTTGGTGCCGGGGCTACAGGCGATATGTTGTTTGCATTTGTGAAACTGTCTATGGGTTTCTTTTATGCGGTGCAAAGGTATGTATTTTTTTTGAGCTTTGCAAATGGTTTTGAATTTTGAAGGTGGAATTTTATAAGATTCTGCGTCAGCCTACTGCGTCAGGGGCGGTAGGTGTTGAGAATCGCGGCGATGGCGGTGGCGTCGGCGGGTGTAAGCGGACGTGTGACGGGGAGTGAGACGCATGTGTCGGCGATTGTATCGGCAATGGGGAAAGCGTCGACGGGGAAGGTGCCGGCATAGCAGGGCTGGCGATAGGGGGGCGTGGCGTAATGGATGTCGTAACCTATGGCGTTGTCGCTGAGGTGTCGCAGGAATTTTTCGCGGTCGGCAACGCGGACTACAAACTGGTGCCACACCATTTCGTCGGGCGTCGCGGGGTTGTCGGGGAGCGTGATGTACGGATTGTGGATTTCCCGCAGATAAGTGAGGGCTATTTCGCGGCGGAGGGCATTCTCTGAGTCAAGGTGGGGGAGTTTGACGTTGAGCACGGCGGCCTGTATGGGATCGAGACGGCAATTGTAGCCCCGGTAGATGTTGTGATAGCGGGTGTCGGAGCCGTAGTGGGCAAGTGCCCTGATGGCATGCGCGAGCGCGCTGTCGTTGGTTGTGACGGCGCCTGCGTCGCCTAACGCACCGATATTTTTGGTAGGATAGAAGCTGAAGGCGGCAGCATCGCCGAGTGAGCCTGTATGCGTTTTTGTGCCGTCGGGAGCGGTGTAACGTGCTCCGATTGCCTGCGCGTTGTCTTCGATCACTTTCAGAGAGTGGTCGGCGGCGAATTGGCTGAGGGTCTCGCTCCAGCACACGCGGCCGTAGAGGTGAACCGGCATGATTGCGCGGGTGCGGGGTGTGATATATTTCCCGAGGGTATCGGGGTTGAGGTTCAGGGTGACGTCCGACGGGTCGGCGAGCACCGGTTTCAGCCCGGTTTCCGAAATTGCGAGGACAGAGGCGACATAGGTGTTGGCGGCCACAATGATTTCATCGCCGGGCGCGAATGCCCCCGTTTCGATATACCCGCGGATAATGAGACGCAGAGCATCAAGACCGTTGCTGACGCCGATGGCATGGCGCACACCGGTGGAATCGGCGAGCCGTTGCTCGAATTCGGCGACCTCGGGTCCGCCTATGAAGCGTCCGGAACTGACCACGGCCGCTATTCGTCGCCGGATGTCAGGCATGAAAGGCCGGTTGACTTCGGCCAGATCTAAAAATGTGAAACGGGGCATGGAGGTGAGGTTTCAGGATTCGCCACCCGACTGGGCCACCGACATAAGATAGCGGCCATAGTCGGTGTTCATCATTTTGGATGCCAGATCGCGCAGGCGGTCGGCATCGATGAATCCGCGGCGGAAAGCAACCTCTTCAAGCGCGGCTACGTAGAAGCCTTGCCGTTTCTGGATGGCATCAATGAAATTGGAGGCTTCGAGCAGCGAGTCGACAGTGCCGGTGTCGAGCCAGGCGAAACCGCGGCCGAAATTTTGCACGTTCAGCCGTCCGCGATTGAGATAATCTTCGTTGACCGAAGTTATTTCCAGTTCGCCGCGTGCCGACGGTTTTACGGCAGCAGCCACATCGACCACATCTGCCGGATAGAAATAGAGGCCGACGACGGCTTTGTTGCTCTCGGGCTTGAGGGGTTTTTCCTCGATTTTAATGGCGCGACCATCTTTGCCGACTGTCACCACGCCATAGCGTTCGGGGTCCTTCACGGGGTAGGCGAAGATGGTGGCTTCATTCTCTTTCTCAGCTCTTGCGAGAGCCTGACGGAGCATGCCGGTGAATCCCTGGCCGTAGAAAATGTTGTCGCCGAGGACCAGACATGCGGAATCGCCGTTGAGAAATTCCTTGCCGATGATGAAGGCCTGGGCAAGGCCTTCGGGACGTGGCTGCTCGGCGTAGGAGAATTTTACACCGAGTTCTTCGCCCGAGCCGAGCAGACGCCTGAAGGCGGGGAGGTCGGCGGGGGTGGAGATAATCAGGATTTCACGAATCCCGGCCAGCATCAGCACCGACACGGGATAATATATCATCGGCTTGTCGCAGACGGGGATGAGCTGTTTTGAGATAGCTCTTGTTATGGGGTGGAGCCGGGTGCCGGAGCCTCCGGCCAGGACTATGCCTTTCATGGTCAGGAAAAAATAGTTGAAAAATCGGTTTATCGGTTGCCGTAGAGCTGGTCGTAGAATTTCTGGTAATCGCCCGAAGCTACAGATTCGATCCAGTCATGATTGTCGAGATTCCATTTCACAGTTTTGCGGATCCCTTCGCGGAACGATGTCTCGGGATACCAGCCAAGCTCCGTGGCGATTTTTTCCGGGTCGATGGCGTAGCGCATGTCGTGGCCGGGACGGTCGGAAACGTAGGTGATGAGGTTGTCGTTGATGTCTTCGACAGGGATGGAGAGCAACGTGTGGTAGGCGGGATTCTCCTCCATGAATTCACGCACCATGGCAATGATTTCACGGACTATGGTGATATTCTGCTCCTCGTTGAAGCCGCCGATGTTATAGACCTGGCCGACGCGGCCGTTGCGGAGCACCATGTCGATGCCTTTGCAGTGGTCGGCGACGTAGAGCCAGTCGCGCACATTCTCGCCGCGGCCGTAGACGGGAAGTTTCTTGCCTTCGAGGATATTCTTGATTACCAGTGGTATGAGCTTCTCGGGGAAGTGATATGGACCGTAGTTGTTGCTGCAACGGGTGATGGTCACCGGCAGGCCGTAGGTCTCGTGATAGGCCATGACGAGCATGTCGGCTGCGGTCTTCGACACGGAGTAGGGCGACCGCGGTGCCAGCGGAGTCGATTCGGTGAAGAATGCGTCGCCGAAAGCCTGTAGATTGTCGCGCCCTTTCACCACCCTTGCCACAGCATTTGTGAGGCTGAGGGGACGGGGATCGCCCGGGGTGCGGCTAAGCGAGCCATACACCTCGTCGGTTGAGATCTGATGGAATTTTTTCCCTTCGCGATATGCGGGGGGCTGTCCGGGTGTGCCGGGGAGGAGCCATGCCTCGCGGGCGGCATTGAGCAGTGTCTGGGTTCCCAGAATGTTTGTTTCCAGGAACAACCGGGGATTGGAAATTGAACGGTCGACATGACTCTCGGCAGCGAAATTCACGATATAGTCGGGGTCGAACTCCTGGATCAGACGGGTGACGAGAGGGGCGTCGCCGATGTCACCGCGGACAAACGTTACGTTGGGCAGCTCTATTTCCTCCTTGATCGTGAGGAGATTCCCGGCGTAGGTGAGGGCATCGAGGATGAGGATTTCCACATCCGCGCCATGTTCCGCCAGCAGATATTTCACAAAATTGGAGCCGATGAAGCCGGCTCCGCCGGTTACCAGATATTTTTTCATTTCACAGAGGGGTCACTCAACGGTGACTGATTTAGCGAGGTTGCGTGGCATGTCGACGTTGCAGCCCTTCTTCACTGCGATATGGTAGGCCAGCAACTGAAGGGGAATCGACACAATGATAGGGGAAATGCATTCGGGCACCGGAGGAATCTCGATGGTGTGGTCGGCGATTTCCGAGATGGTGGTGTCGCCTTTGGTCACAACGGCGATAACCGAACCGCCGCGGGCTTTGACCTGCCGGATGTTCGAAATGATTTTCTCGTGCAACTCGTCGGAGGGCGCGATCACCACAGTGGGCAGCTCGCGGTCGATGAGCGCTATGGGGCCGTGCTTCATCTCGGCCGCAGGATAGCCTTCGGCATGGATGTAGCTGATTTCCTTAAGTTTTAGCGCGCCTTCCAGGGCCGACGGATAGTTGTAGCCGCGGCCAAGATAGAGGAAGTTGTGCACATATGTATATATGTCGGAGAGCTTTTCGATCTGTTCGTTGAGTTTCAGTGTCTGCTTGATCAGATCGGGAAGCTTGCGGATAGCTTCGGCCACTTCGGCCACATGGGCGTCGTTGATGGTGCCGCGAAGCTGACCGATGGCCAGGGCAAGCATTGTCAGCACGGTCACCTGACCGGTGAATGCTTTGGTGGAGGCTACTCCGATTTCAGGGCCGACATGTATATAGGTGCCGGAATCGGTGGCACGGGGGATCGACGAACCGACCACGTTGCAGACGCCGTAGACAAATGCGCCGCGCTCTTTTGCCAGCTGTATGGCGGCCAGGGTGTCGGCGGTCTCTCCCGACTGCGAGATGGCCACAACGATGTCATCAGGGGTCACCACGGGGTTGCTGTAGCGGAATTCGCTGGCGTAGGCCACTTCCACGGGGATGCGTGCCCACTCCTCGATAAGGCGCTTGCCTATGAGACCGGCGTGCCACGAGGTGCCGCAGGCCACAATGATCATGCGCTTGCAGGTGCGGAACTGGCCGGCATGCTCGAGCACGCCTGAGAGTGTTACTTTCGAGCCGCAGTTGCCAATGCGGCCGCGGATACAGTCGCGGATGGTGCGAGGCTGCTCGTTGATTTCCTTGAGCATGAAGTGGGGGTAACCGCCCTTCTCGAGCTGCGACACGGAGAGTTTCAGTGTCTTGATGTCGATGGCCGCCGATCTGTTGTCGGTGGTGATGATTTTCAGCGGTTCGCCACGGCGGATGATTGCAATTTCATCGTCGTTGAGATAGACTACCTTGTCGGTGTATTCGATGATCGGGGTGGCGTCGGAGGCCAGGAACACCTCGTCTTTACCGATGCCGAGAACCAGTGGAGAACTTTTGCGGGCGCCGATCACGGTGTCGGGTTCGCGGGTGTCGACCACGGCGATGGCGTAGGCGCCTACCACCTGGTGAAGGGCTTCGCGCACGGCCTCGATCAGTGTGCACTGGTTGGTGTTGGCAATGTAGTCGATAAGTTGCACCAGCACCTCGGTGTCGGTGTCGCTCTTGAACGAGAGACCCTGCTGCTCAAGCGCTTCGCGGAGCACGGCATAATTCTCGATGGTGCCGTTGTGTACAAGGGCGATATGGCCCGACTGGCTCACATGGGGGTGGGCGTTGATGTCGTTAGGCTCGCCGTGAGTGGCCCACCGGGTGTGCGCGATGCCGATGGCGCCGTTTCGGTCCTTGTCGGCGCAGAATTTTTCCAGATCGGCTACTTTGCCGCGGGTCTTGTAAATATTGAGTTTGCCATTGTCTTCAAGCATTGCCACGCCTGCGCTGTCGTAGCCGCGGTATTCAAGGCGATGAAGACCTTTGACAAGAATTTCGTATGCAGGACGGTTACCGATATAACCTACGATTCCACACATAAATACAGTACAGTTAGATAAAGTTTTATTGAGAAGAGATAAGTGATTGGGTTGCAATCAAAGTGCAAAGTTATCGAAAAAGGCTGAATTATACAAATGCAGCGGGTGGAGCGGAGTGTTTTAACACTTTTTGGAACCTTTGCTTTTGGGATAATCTTACTTCTTTGAGGAGCGCCGCTTGCGGCGGTAGGCCTTGATGGTGTGGGTCACCACGCCCCATACCGAAAACTCGTTTTCGGGAGTAACCAATATCGGGTCAAACATCTCGTTGGAGGGAATGAGCCATACGCGGTTCTTCTCCAGTCTGATGCGTTTGAGGGTGAATTCGCCGTCGATGCAGCAGACGGCCAGATCGCCGCTGTCGGGCTCTATGGAACGGTCGATGACCAGAATGTCGCCCGGCTCGATTCCCTCTTCGATCATGGAATCGCCCGACACGCGGCCATAGAAGGTAGCGGCGGGATGGCGCACAAGCTCCCTGTTGAGGTCAAATGACTCAGTAATATAGTTGTCGGCGGGGGAGGGGAATCCGGCCTGAATGCCGCCGTCGGCATAGGGGAGCGGCAGGTGGCTCGAGAGGTCGGCGGTGAAGATTTCAAGTGATATAGCCATAAAATTTCCGAGAGAGATTGTGGATTATAGAGAGATTGTGGATTATACGGAGAGCAAAGATACTAAATAATCACGAAACTTGAAGCTTATAATTGAATATGCTAAAGAAACCCTCTAAACTAAAGAAAGCAGACCGCATGCCCTGAACTGGGGATGCGGTCTGTCTTTTCTGTTGTCGGGTGAAACTCAGCCGTGAAAATCAGGCTTTCTTCACTACGCGGCGCTCTTTGATGCGGGCTTTCTTGCCGGTGAGGGCGCGGAGGTAGTAGAGTTTCGCACGGCGAACCTTGCCGTATTTGTTCACCACGATGGAGTCGATGAAGGGCGATTCCAGGGGGAAGATACGCTCAACACCGATGTTGTCGCTCATCTTGCGGACGGTGAAACGTTTCTTGGTGCCTTCGCCGTTGATGCGGATAACCACACCGCGGTACTGCTGGATACGTTCCTTGTTACCCTCTTTGATGCGATAAGCAACGGTGATGGTGTCGCCGGGGCCGAATTCGGGATGCTGCTTTCCGGTAGCAAATGCCTCCTCGGCTACTTTGATAAGATCCATTTTTTAAAGCTTTAAAAATGTTGAACAATCTCGTAATATACGCGGGCAGCCTTGTCCCACCAGAGATTACGAATTACGGGCGCAAAGTTAGTCATTTTCCCGCACCCCGCCAAATTTGCAGCAGATTATTTGATAATGTAGGGTCAAGTGGCAATTGCAGATTAGCATATTATTTGATAATTGTAGATGCAGTTTTGGCGGGTAAAAAAATAGGCTATTTTGTAAGGCGCTGAAATATAGCTGTTTGCTAAATGGGAGTGAATTTTTTTGAGAAAAAGTTGCTGAAAAATTTGGCGGGGAAGAAAAAAGTGCATACCTTTGCAGTGCTTTTGGAAGCGAGACGGGCGCTTAGCTCAGCTGGTTCAGAGCGTCTGCCTTACAAGCAGAGGGTCGGGGGTTCGAATCCCTCAGCGCCCACACAACAAAGAGGTGTGTCAATAACATTGACGCACCTCTCTTTTTGTCCGTCCGGCATGTGTTCAGTATGACAGGTACAAGTTCGGTGCTTGGTAAAAATCCTATGTGGCGGATACACAGTGGAAAATGGGGTGGAAAGGTAGTGGAAAAGGTGAAAAAAGCTGAAATTAACAAAAATTAACATGGGGGGGGTAAAAGTGGATCTCTTTACTTACCTTTGCATCGCTAAAGGGCTGAGAAGCCCGTTGAAATGCATTTTACAACACATCACCAATAATTGCAATGAACACGATTTTTCGCCTGACGTCAACGATGTTGATGATCTTATTTCAATCCCTTGACTCGTTGGCTTCCACTGACGGAATGAGATGGAACCGCAGCTGGAATGCTGAAACACTAAAGCTTGAAGATGCCGCCACTGACCGCTGTGCTGACTGGATGGCCGACCTTCCTGACAATATGTTTGTGTCGCACGTATCAATTCCGGGTGCGCATGATTTCGCCACGGGCGAGGGCTGGATAGCTAAGTCAGCCGGCACCGGGCCAATCAATTCGACGTGCCAGAGTGCAAAAATGCAGGAACTCATTGACGGCGGAATCAGAGGTCTGGATATTCGCCCCGGCTATTATAATGTATGGCCCAATAAAAATCTTTATTTTTGTCACGGCACCGATATCACCGATGTTACCTTTCAAAGCGGTATGCAAACGCTCGTTGACTTTCTCGAGGCTCATCCGACGGAGTTTTTTGTAATCCACATATTCAGAGGAAACGATGGGAGCAACTCCGATAAGGCCGCCGAGATTTATAAAAGTGTGCTTGAAAACTTTCAGAGGCATGTGATTGATTTCAAGCCCAACCTGACGGTGGGTGAGACCAGAGGAAAAATGGTGCTGCTTGTCCGCGACCGTGCGTCATATCTGCAATATAAAAGCCAGGCCGATATGCTCAACTGGCAGGTCGCGTTCAACGACGATCAGCGACCCGGACGAATGCATCTGCACGGCAACGAGAACATGAGCACAAGAATCCATGTGCAGGACATATCGTCGAACACCGAAGGCGACAACACCCTCAAGGCCACTCATCTTGAAAATCTCCTGAGATATTCTCAGACGCAGGACACCCCGGCGCAGATGTATGAGCTTAACGGATATTATACTTCAGAATGGGTGATGAATTTTGCCTCCAAGCAGTCTTCCTTCCTGTCACTCAGTTCAGATTATAAAAAGAATTCAAAGGTTTTCAACAGTCAGATTGTGGAATATCTCAGTGGCGACAATCTTGGCCGCGGCCCGTTGGGAATCATATTGGCAGACTATCTGCTGACCGCCGAAACCTCAGGCGATGCCCTGGTGTATAAAGTTATCGAGAACAACTTCACCGGAGGGGCTGATGCTCCGGTTGTCAGATATGCCATTGATCCCGCGATTGACTGGGATTTGCGCCCCGACAACGAGTTTGAAGGAAAACGCCTGTTTCTGCGCAATGTTGGCGCCAGTGAGGATATGAACCAATACAAATATTTCGGAGGTGGCGCAGAGTGGGGCTCCCATGCAGTGGCCAACTATGCCGGCCATGAGGTGTCGTTTGTCGAAGGCGACAACGGTCTGCGCATTGTGTCCCCCTTCGGAGCTTTGCAGAACAAGGATGGCGCATATTATCTCGACCCCACCGACGGCGATGACAACAACGGCACCGAGTTTGTGCTCTCGCGCACCTACTGGGACGGTTATCCGGTGTATCATATCACGGGACAGGTGAGCCACCGTCGCCTCGAAGCCCGCCAATATAATGAGGGCGAAAACATCTTTTACGATCAACCCAAATACACCGTCTTCCCCGCCGAGCCAAGCGATGATCCCCACCAGATGTGGCAGATCATAGCCTTAAGTCCCGACGACGAAGTGGCCGGCATAACCATCGAAGGGCACGACCGCATAAGCCGCCTTAAAGAGAAAGCCAATCCGCAGCGTGGAATGGACGCCACATTCCTCATCCCCGCATATTCGTTCGGCAACGGCGACAAAGGTATTGACAAATGGAACGTTGCAGCCGGCAGCAATATTACCGCCGGTCAGAACGCCACCGACAGAGGCGGCATGTGGCGCGCCTTCAATACCGAACCGGGCAACAACACTTTCAGTATCAGTACAATTGTCGATCACCTTCCCCGCGGCCATTATGTTCTGGAGTTCCAGTATCTGTCGACCGGCTCCGGCGTGACATATCGTCTGGGCGACCGCACTCCCGAACCTCTTCCCGCCAATAGCGGCGGTGTTGCCGGGATCATCTCCGGAGGCGACAATGTGGCCGAGGCAGGGGCATGGTTTGCCGATAATCCCGACAATGGGCGTGTGGTCTTTGCATTCGACAAGGTCACTGATGAGCACACCACACGCGAACTTGTTTTCAGCAGACAGGAGGATGAGAATGCAGCCACATCGTTCTATCTCGACAACCTGCGTCTCACCTACTATGGCGACAACGTCAGCCCCACAGTCATAGAACTAACTTTCCCCCATCATTGGAATACCATGATGCTTCCATTCGAGGCCAATGCACCAGCCGATCTTGAAGTGATGGAAGCGATAGATATGAGCGATATGGGCAACTACTTCGATGAAAACGGACCTTTTGACTACCATATCGTCATGTTGGGTGACCCGGTAAACACGATCCGCGCCAATTATCCCTATGTAGTGCGCAATCCCGCCAAGAATCCTGCGCAGCCGGCAAAGCGTCGGGCCGCCGAGCAGGAGGAGAAGGTCTACACATTCACCGGCTATCCCACCAACCGTAAGAACGACTATCGCGACGATGCACAGATTCTCACCGGCCTCACAGAACCTCGCGGACTGCAGCAGAATAATCTCGCCTATATCCTTAGAGCTCCGTCAGGCGAGGGTGGTTTCCAGTGGTTCAACCGTCATGACGGCGAGGAAATATGCTCGGTTGAAGGCAGAAGGGCATATGTGAACGGACGCACCGCCCCTAAACTTACTGAAGCCCCTCGAGTTTACTTCAATATGCAGGGTGTTCCCGCCTCCATCACTGATGTGGATGAAGAAAACCGTCTCACGCCCGATACCCCCGTGAGCGTGTTCAGTCCTCAGGGCATTCTTTTGAAACAATCTGTAACTTATTCCACCGCTCTTGCAGGTCTCCCCTCAGGTGTTTACATCGTTGCAACTCCCATAGGAGTCCTGAAACTTTCAATATGATATAACTAACCCTACATAACTCTCCCGTTCGGGGATAAAAGCGCTGTGTCAGAATTCTGAATTTTGGCACAGCGTCTTCTTTTTAAGGTGTATGGTTTAGGGTGTAAGGTTTACGGTTTAGAGAATACCATCGCCTGAAAAAGCACTCACAAAAAAGGAGGTTAAAAACCTCCTCTCCATGCAGCCCTCATACGTCTGCATAGAGAGGTGGAAGGGGTGTGGAGGTGGCAGTGTGGGGCGGCAGGAATGCCGCCTCTCCACAATCTTGGGCTGACGTATGGAGTTGTGAGGTCTTAGTTATATTATGAAATTCTGCTGTTCAGTATCTTACGTCGAGCCAGGGTGCGTGTTTCTTCTGCCACTGCATCTGCTGAATGGGGATATCTGTGCAGAGATAGTCGGCGCCGAGATAGGCGCCGAGCATGAAGTCGGCGATGCTCTGGCCGGGCCACAGGCTCACGGCGAGTCCCTGTCTGTGTGCCTCAGTGACAGCTTCGCGCGATGTGCCTTCCATTGTGGCGCCGAGACGCCGGATGCCGAGGCCTTTGCAGAGGCTGATAGTTGCCTTGTTGACCGGATCGCCGGTGATCAGCAGCAGATCTGCGTCGGGGTGGCGCTGCTGCATACACCGCAGGGAGCGGGTGTCGCCCGAGGTGAAGATATACTCGGCATCTTTGGGTTTGTGGTCCATGACGGTGGAATATAGTAAGTCGACATAGCGGGGAAGTAAGGAATCGGGGTATAACTCCTCGGGCTGTGTTTTCATTTCAAACTCGACGTAAAGACCTTTCTTATCCTTGAGGAATTGCACCAGTTCATCAAGGGTGATGAGTTTGTTGCCCTTCTTGGTCTCGAGCGCTTTCAGCTCTGCGAGAGTTTTGTCCTCCACGGCACCTGAGCCGTTGGTGGTGCGTTCGAGACTGCTGTCGTGGGTGATAATCATGTGGCCGTCTTTTGTGATGCGCACATCGGTCTCGTAGCCGGTGTAGCCTGCCCGGTCGCTTGCCATGAAGGCCTGCATGGTGTTTTCGTCATGTTCCATGCGTCCGCCGCGATGCGAGAACACGCGTATCTGTTGTGTCTGGGCAAAAAGTGTAATAGCTGAAAGCAGTGTCAGAGAGGCGACAATACCTCTGATTCCATTGGTTTTCATGCGAATTAGAGTGGTTGTGAGGGTGAAATTAATAGTGAAGTGCCGCGGAGCGGAACAGAGATGCTGGGGCGTCAGTCGAGCGGGAGCGTGAGGATGAAGCGTGCGCCTCCGGTGTAAGTGGTGTCGAGCTCAAGGGTGCCCTTCATGAGGGTGGCAAGCATGCGCGAGATTGTAAGACCCAGACCTACGCCCGAAGTGGAGTTGTCGAGTTTTGTAAAACGCTCGAAGATCATCTCCTTCTGGTCGGCGGAGATGCCTATGCCTGTGTCGGTGACGGTGAATATGGCGTGTCGGTTATCGGCCGATTTGGCACATGAGAGTGTGACAGTGCCTTTTGCTGTAAATTTCAGGGCGTTGCCGAGCAGATTGTCGAGAATCTGCATCAGACGATGGTTGTCGGTGCGGATGATGAAGTCGACAGACGCGGGGTCGAGCCGCAGGCTTACGCCGTCGTGGAGATGCAGGCGCATGTTGGCCAGCGCGTTATCGCAGATGTTTTTGGCACTGTAGTTGCCATTCTTGATTTTCAGGGTGTTGTTGTGCAGTTCGGCGAGCTGGAGCACATCATTTACGATGGTGTTGACCAGATCGCAGTTGAGCAGCAGACGGTCGGCGAATTGCTCCACATAGGGGCGGCGGGCATCGTCGACATTCTCTATGATCATCTGCGAAAACTCCTGGATGGCCTGCAGAGGTGTCTTCACCTCGTGGCTCATGTTGTTGATGAATTCGGTCTTCAGATTGTTGGCGCGCTCAGCCTCGTCGCGTGCCTGACGGAGCTGTTCCTCGGCTTCGCGGAGGCTGCGGCTTTCGTTGCGCAGCGCCAGATTGGATGCTTTGAGGCGCCGGGCCAGCTGAGTCTTGCGGCGGTTGAGCCTCAAAAGGGTTGCCACAAACACTGCGAGAAGAATGATCACGCCGCAGCATATCCATGCTATGGTCTGCCATAGCTGTTTATGTGAGCGCTGTTGCTCTTTCTGCAGTTTGAGGTTCTCGGTGCGAATATCGTTGACATCATAGAGCACCTGCAATTCGCGGTAGCGCTCCTGTTGGCGGCTGGTGAGCTCATCTTCGAGCAGCGCGAGATATTCAGGGTATACGGCTGTCAGTTCGCTGTCCTTGCCGATGGCGCGGGCGGCGTCGATAAACATCTGGAGGTACATGCGCCTGCGGTAGCTGCCGGTGCGGTCGTAGTCGAGCGCAGTCTTCAGCAGGTCGTAGGCCACGGGGTAATCTTTTTTTGCGAAAGAATAGAAAATGCAGGGCATCGGGTTGTGGGCATACGTGCCAGCCACACGCTGCGAACGGCTCACCATTTCGAGCGCCTTGTCGTGATACAGTTCCAGCTCCTCGTCGTTGAGACCTTTGTAATTCTCGAGAATGCGGGTGTAGAGCTGGTAACGGCTGTCGTCGTACGAGCGGTAGATGCGCCCGATGCGTCGGTTGCGGCTGTCGAGCCAGTCTATTTCATCGAGCATCCGGGAGGATGCGGCGATGGCTTCGTCGGGGTGGCCGTTGCGGGTGTAGATCATCGAAGCCCAGATGTAGAAGGCATTGCTGAGCACATGATGCTCCGACGGAAGCGTCTTGATGAGTTCGTTGAGTTTTCCTACATATTCGGTGAGGAGATCGCCTTCGGCCACTTCGGTCAGATGCAGACAGAGCGCATGAATGAGCACAATGCGGTCGTAGATGTCCTGAGGAGGATTGAGGCTGACCTGGCGGAGCAATTCCTGCAGATGAGCCGATTTGTGCACTTTGTCGGCATAGTTGATGTTGTGCTGGTTTTTCATCAGCCGGATGAAGCATACAGTCTGGTCGCGGTTATCGCCGGCAGGCGCGCAGCGTGCATATTCCATGGCTATGTCGAGGATAGAGTCGTTGCGCACGTTGAGATTGGCGAGATTGCGCACGCCATCGAGAGCCGACTCGGTGTCGCCGGCGCGGAAAGCGGTCTCTATCAGAGAGTAGATGTATTTGCTGGGGTGGCCGACCGATATGGAGAGATCCAACAGATTGTAGAGAATGGGCACTGAATCGGAGGGAGTGCGGGCTGCTGCGAGATCGTTGCTGAGCTTGTGCTGCAGTGAATCGATCTGCACGGCGGTCAGCGCAGGCTTGTCGGCGGCGGGAACGAGATGAGGCAAACCATAAGCCGGCACAAACAGTGTGACGAAAATAATCGCCACAATCGCACGCGCAATTGGCTTTAAGATGTTAAGGCTTCGTTCGGTCAAGACAATAAATACTATATTTACCACAACTGTTATACCCGTGGTCAGCGGATATCGGCCTGTGATTCACGCATCAAAGTTACAATTATTTTTCAAAACTGCAAAGAAATGGTTAAGAAATTTTATTACGGAAGTATTTCGGCGATATGATAGAGCGGACGGTTCTTCACCTCACGGTAAACACGTCCCACATAGATGCCCACGATACTGAGGGCGATGAGGATGAAGCCTCCAACAATCCATATCGACATTATCAGCGAGGCCCATCCGGGCACCGCGGTGTGGCGGCAGAGCGACGCCAGCACATAGATGCCGATGACAAGCGAAATGCCCAGGAAAATGACGCCGAGCCAGAGGATGGCATAGAGCGGTTTCACTGAGAAGGAGGTGATACCGTCGAGGGCAAGCGACAGCATGCGCCCGAGATTGTATTTCGACTGACCGGCCTTGCGTTCCGAAATCACGTCGTCGACCGTGGTGGAGGGGTAGCCGATCTGTGGTATCAGGCCGCGCAGATACAGATTTTTCTCCCCATAGAGGCTCAACGCGTCGAGCACTCGGCGCGATAGCAGTCTGAAATCGGCGTGATTGTAGATGGCCTTGACGCCCATGCTGCTCTGGAGCTTGTAGAACGCCTGCGCCGACAGGCGTTTGAGCACGGGGTCGGCGGTGCGCTGCACTTTCACGCCGTAGACCACATCGTATCCCTCCTCATAGGCATCAATCATGCGGGGGATCGCATTGATGTCGTCCTGGAGATCGGCGTCGATGGTGATGACTGCGTCGGCCAGGTCGCGGGCAATCATCATGCCGGCCATTATGGCGTTCTGGTGCCCCACGTTGTGGGCCAGATTGGCTCCTTTGAAACGGGGATTGGCCGCATTGAGGTCGCGGATGATGCGCCATGTGGAGTCGGTGCTGCCGTCGTTGACAAACAGCACGAAACTGTCGGAAGCTATGCGGCCTTCAAGCACCAGACGGTCGAGAAGTTGATCAAGTGTGGTAGCGGAGGTGGGGAGCACCTCCTCTTCGTTATAACAGGGTGAAACTATTGCGAGACGGAGCATATACGTGAAAGGTTATAAATCAGACATAAAACAGATCCCGGAAATGTTATTGAACGCCGCCGGCAGTGAGCCGTGACAGCTCCTTGCGGGCGAATTCGGAATATGTGCCGAAGTCGGCGCCCTTGTTGCGGAACATGGTGATGAGCGTGTCGAGGCGCTGTTCCATGCCTTCGCCGGCATGATTGCGGCTGATGAATCCTACTTTGAATTCAGGATAATCCCCCAAGGGGAAGAACTCCCAGGGATGGAAATAGGTGGCAAAATGCCCGTCGGCGCTGTAGGTGCGCCATGCAAGGGCTTTGTAGAGGTCGAGCGGAAAATTGTGGAGAGCGAGCCAGAAGAGCGGTATGCGTAGCCGTGGGGTGACGGCCTGTCTCTTATACACATCTCCGAGCCCACG
>ERZ1027040.45-NODE-45-length-75008-cov-13.467960_pt1 | contig 75008 bp, 69 predicted proteins | sample MGYA00519437_ERZ1027040 | MGnify/ENA primary metagenome ERZ1027040 (study PRJEB26926, sample SAMN06164809) | human gut metagenome | biome: ENVO:00009003; feature: ENVO:2100002; material: ENVO:00002003 | host: Homo sapiens | place: USA | collected 2012 ... | reverse complement strand
CCAGCTACACCAACACCAGCTACATCGAAAACGGCAATACCTACTACTACAAGGTCCGCGCTCTGGATGCCAGCGGCACGGCGGGCGCGTGGAGCAGCGTCGTGTCCGTGACTTACCGAAAGCCTGCCGCCGCTACGGTGGCCAGCGGCAAGTGCGGCGACAGCGCCAGCTGGAAGCTGGACGCCGAGGGTACTCTGACCATCAGCGGCACCGGCCGGATGTACGACTATGAGTGGCCTGCCGACAGGGGCGGGACTACGCCGCCCTGGCTTGCCAACAAGTACAGGGACAGCATTCGCGCCCTCCACGTGGAGCAGGGGATTACCTATATCGGACGCTGCGCCTTTGACAGCTGCGGCAATCTGTCTGATGTGACACTGCCCACCAGCCTGCGGATCATCGGACAGTGCGCGTTTAACGACTGCACCGCCCTGCGGAGCATCCAACTGCCGGAGGGGCTGACCACCATCATGGAGGATGCCTTCAACGCAGCGGGGCTGGTGTCCATCACCTTCCCCTCCACCCTCGGGGAGCTGAGAGACGGCGCATTCATGAACTGTGAGAAGCTCCAGAGTCTGCGGCTGCCGGAGGGGCTGACCACCATTGGGAATTGGGCGTTCTACTGCAATCCCAACATCAGCAGTATTTATATCCCTGCGTCTGTTACAACGATCGGGGAGGAGGCATTTATCTACTACAACAATCTGGCCACCGTGCGCTACGGCGGCAGCCAGAGCCAGTGGAGTGCGGTGTCTGTGGCCGCCAATGCATTTCCTGATGGCGTTCGTTACGTGTACAACGTCAATTGACTGCCACACACAAAAACAGGACCGTTCACATGGAACGGTCCTGTTTTTTCATATTTTCTTTACAGGAAAAACTTTCGGTGCAGGCTGCGGCGCAGGGGCTTGCACACCGCGATGACCAGCAGCATGGCGCCCAGCACGGTACACACCGCCAGCGGGTAGAACGACCACAGAAACGTGTCGTGCAGCCGGAACGTCACATTCAGCAGCCACTCCACCAGCACGGCGTAGCCGCCGGACAGGATGAGCCCGCCGCCGCAGATATACAGTGCGCCTGCCGGCACGTACCGCAGCAGCGCCACCACCGCCGTCACCAGCACCATGGCTGTCCCCGTCACCGGCAGGGCGAAGCTCATGAACCAGTGGCCATGGGTGGCGCAGTTGATATACAGCAGGTACACGCCGATGACCACGAAGTCCACCGGCACGAAGATCACAGGGTTGGGCCGCTTGAACCACAGGGGCAGCACCACGGTGGTATACAGCAGCACCAGCCCGCCCACTACATAGCCGGACCATACGATGCCGCCGCTGAGCCGCCAGTCGCACAGCACGGAGATCACCGCCGGCAGCAGAAACAGCACCGTCAGCACGAACAGCACGCCCGCGCGGCTCACGTCCTCTACGCGGGGGCTGACATCCGGCGGATACGGGCTCTCGGCCTGCCCGCAGGGCAGATCGGGGTGGAACACACGGGTCCCGCACAGAGGACACACCTTTTCGCTGTCGGCCAGCTCCACGCCGCATTTGATACAATACATTGTTTTCGCTCCTTTCCCGTGTCAGCGCTGGTTGCTCTCCACCTTTACGTGGAGCCCCAGCTGCCGCAGCACACGGTAGAAATACATCTCCAGCTCCGGCTCGCGGATGCTGCGGATGCAGTTGATATACATGGTGCCGTTCCATGTCACCACACCGCAGTTGTGGGGCGCGGCGGCCTGCACACCGATGATGAAGTCCATCCGCCGGACGTAGGGAGCCATGGCCTCCGGCAGCTGCACGTTGCCCAGATTGGACAGACACAGGCAGGATTTGCACTCGCCCACGGCGTCAAACACCGCCTTCATGGCGATGTTCTTGATGAACAGCGGCATCACCCGCAGTACGGGGGACTTCTCACTGGCCACATTGGCGGCGAACTTGGCCCGCATGGTGCGGCGGTTGTTCTCCAGCCCCATCCGGTGGTGTACCTCATCGCACAGCTCCTCGAAGCTGCACTCGCCCATGCGGGGGTCCAGCTCGGGTGTGATGTAGGACGCAAAGTTCCGCAGCGTCCGGCTGGGGAACAGGCTCCGCAGGTTCACCGGCACCAGTACCTTCACCGGCTTGCGCCGCCGGGGGTCCCGCACCTTCTCCGCCTGCAGGTTCAGAATGGCCTGCATCATGGCGGCGCACAGCAGCTCCGTCACGGAGATGCCCCGCGCCTTGGCGCAGGCGCGCACCGCATCGGCGGACAGCATCATGGTGATGAGATTTTTGTAGCCGTCCCGCTCCGCCGTGCCGCTGAGGTGGTAGGCGGTGGCCTCCTTGCGGCTGGCGGTGACGTCACCGGCGTAGTGCAGGAAGCTGTCCTCCAGCTCCTCGGGGTCCGGCTCCTCCAACCGGCCCAGCACCCCGTTTTCCGCGGGGATGGCCACGCCGTACTTCTGGGTCAGGTACTCCGCTACCAGCGTCTTGAGGAAGATGAGGCCGCCGGTGCCATCGGTCAGGGCGTGGAAGAACTCCACGGCGATGCGGTCGCGGTACACCAGCACGCGGAAGGCGCAGCGCCGCACCTCCTGGAAGGGCACATGGGCCAGCGGGCAGCTTTTCTCCTCCTGAATAGGCGGCGTGTGGGGGATCTCTTCCAGATAGTACCAGAACACGCCCCGCCGCAGCCGCACAGCGATGGAGGGAAAGCGCCGCACCGTCACGTCCAGCGCGCTGCGCAGAACGGCAACGTCCACCGTCTCCGTCAGTGTGGCGGACAGGCGGAAGAAGTTGTTCCAGTTGCGGCGCTTGGCGGCGGGGTAGATCTTGGCGGCGTTGTCCAGCCGCATCCACCGGAGGCTCTGGGCGGGGGAAAGGTTCTTGGTGAGGAAGTGGTCGATGGCCTGAAAATCCTCGGCCATATTCTCCTCCAGACAGTACAGCACATAGGCGTGCCAGCGCTCCGGCGCGATGTGCAGCTTACTGCGGCAGCCGCATTGCAGCAGCTTTTCGTGGAGCAGCCGGGCATCGTCCAGCATCACCTCGTCGCCGCCGGCGAACAGCAGAGACGGCGGCAGCCCCGTCAGATCGCCGAACAGCGGCGAGCACAGCGGGTCGGTGGGATCGTCGGTGTAGCACTTGGCGTAAAACTCCAGCAGCGCCTTGGTCATGGAGGGGTCAATGTCCTTGTGCTCCTCATAGGACGCGCCGGAGCCGGTGAGATCGGTCCACGGCGAAATGCCGATGAGACCGCAGGGCAGCTCCATCCCCAGCTCCTTCAGCTTCAGGCACAGCGCGTAGATCAGCCCGCCGCCGGCGCTCTCGCCGCACAGCAGGATCTGCTTGGGCCCATAGCCCTTTTTCAGCAGATAGCGATAGGCCTCCAGCGCATCGTCCAGCGCGGCGGGGAACCGGTTCTCCGGCGCCAGCCGGTAGGCGGCGCAGAACACCCGAACGCCGCACTCTGACGCCAGCGTGGAGGCAAAGCCCTTGGCATACTCCAGACTGCCGCAGGTATAGCCGCCGCCGTGGAGATACAGAATGACGCCGCTGCGCCGCTGGTCCTTTGGCATGACCCACGCGCCCTGAAAGCTGTCAAAGGCGTGGTCCTTCACCAGCACCTCCCGCTTGTGGAGGGCGGTCATCAGCTCGCCCAGCTTGTCCTGCCCCTTGCGGGTCACCTCCAGCGAGCAGTTGGCCACAAAGGGCTTGAAGAAATTCAGTTGTGAGCGGACTAACTTTGCCGACAGTTCCATAGGCCGCGTTCCTTTCGCATATTACTTCAAACCCATATTATACCAAACCCGTCAAGCCCTGTAAACATGCAGAACCTGCATCCGTCCCGGAAAGCGCCGCACGCAAAAAAGAGGCATCCGAAGATGCCTCTTTCCGTCTGTTTTGCTCACTCCTTGGTGTGTACGTTGATGAACTCTGCCCGCAGCTTGGAGTAGAGGATGGTCTGGCTGCTGTATAGCCCGCAGTAGCCGGACAACACGTAGCTGATGGCGCAGGCGATGGCAAAATACAGCATGGCGTCGGCGCCGAACAGCTCCACGCTCAGCACCACCGACGCGATGGGGCAGTTCACCGCGCCGCAGAACACGGCCACCAGCCCGATGGCGGCGGCAAAGCCCGGCGGCAGGCCCAGCAAAGCCCCGGCGGCACAGCCGAAGGTGGCCCCCACGAAGAAGGAGGGCACCACCTCGCCGCCCTTGAAGCCGCACCCGATGGTGACGGCGGTGAACAGCAGCTTCAGAAGCCACGCCCACCCACTGGCCTCACCGGTCAGGGCGCGGCTGATGACGTCCATGCCCGCACCGTTGTAGTCCGTGGTGCCCAGCAGCAGCGTCAGCGCGATGATGACCGCACCGCCTGCCGCCGCACGGAGGTAGCTGTTCTTCATCAGCCGCTCCGCCAGGTGCTCCGTGACGTGGAGCCCGCGGCAGAACAGAATACTCACCAGGGCGCAGAGGATGGCCAGCACGACCACCAGCAGCAGCGTCCAGCCGTCCAGCGCCGGCATGACTACGGTGAAGCGGGTGGGCGGCACACCCATCCACAGCGACACCAGATACCCTACCATGGCCGCCGTGATGCAGGGGACAAGCCCTGCGTAGTACAGTACGCCCACACTGATGACCTCCAGCGCGAACACCGTGGCGGTCAGGGGCGTGCCGAACAGGGCGGAGAACACGCCGCTCATGCCGCACAGCGTGGCCAGGGGCAGGTCCTTCTCCCCCAGATGCAGCAGCCGCCCCGTGCGGTAGCCGATGCCGCCGCCGATCTGCAGAGCCGCGCCCTCGCGTCCGGCACTGCCGCCGCACAGGTGGGTGATGACGGTGGACACGAAGATCAGCGGCACCAGAAGCACCGGCACCTCCTTGCCGAAGTGTACCGACTCGATGACGGCGTTGGTGCCCCTGCCCTCCAGTTTACATAATTTATACAGCCCCGCGATGACGAGACCGCCCGCCGGCAGCAGATACAGCACCCAGGGGTGGGCCAGCCGCACCTCCGTGGCATAGCTGACGCCCAGGTGGAACAGCGCGCCCACCACGCCGCCCACGCCGCCTACCAGCCCGCCAATGACCAGCCATTTCAGCATGGCGTCGGCGTACAGCCCAATGCGCTCCAGATATTTCCGCAGCCCTTCCATATTCCACTTACCGCCTTTTCTCTCTTGTTCCGGGGCCTGCGTCCGCAAGCCCGCAGCACGGTATTCTACCATGTTCCGGCGGGACTGTCAAACCGCCTATGGCGGACAAATATTCTTTGTACGAAACTGAAAATTTTTCAGGCACACTGACATATTTTCGTTTTCCCTGTTGATTCCGCCGAAGCTTTGCCGTATACTATACATTAGCCATAGCAAAACGAACAAAGAAGGACCAATCAACCATATAAACAGGAGGAAAACCAAATGAAATACGGTCGTACTTTCAATTTCTCCGCGGGCCCTGCCATGATGCCGGAGCCCGTCCTGGAGGAGATCCGCGATGAGATGATGAACTACCGCGGCAGCGGCATGTGCGTCATGGAGATGAGCCACCGTTCCAAGGTGTTCCAGCAGATCATCGACGAGGCCGAGGCCGATCTGCGTGACCTGATGGGCATCCCCGATAACTACAAGGTGCTGTTCATCCAGGGCGGCGCCACCCTGCAGTTTGCCGCCGTGGCATGGAATCTGATGAAGAACGGCAAGGCCGTCTACATCGAGACCGGCGCCTGGTCCAAGAAGGCCATCGCCGAGGCCAAGAAGTACGGTGAGGTCATCGTGGCCGCCTCCTCCAAGGATAAGAATTACAGCTACATCCCTGACTGCTCCGATCTGGACATCCCCGAGGATACCGATTATGTCTATATCTGCGAGAACGAGACCATCCACGGCGTGACGTGGAGCAAGCTGCCCAACACCAAGGGCCACGTGCTGGTGTCCGACCAGTCCTCCATGTTCCTGAGCAAGCCCTGCAACGTCTCCGACTACGGCATGATCTACGCCGGCGTCCAGAAGAACGTAGGCCCCGCCGGCATGGTGGTGGTCATCATCCGCGAGGATCTGATCCGCGAGGACATCGACCCCAAGATGCCCATCTACATGAGCTATAAGACCCACGCTGACAACGGCTCCATGTACAACACCCCCAACTGCTGGGCCATCTACTGCTGCGGCAAGGTGTTCAAGTACCTCAAGAGCATCGGCGGCCTGGAGGAGATGCACAAGCGCAACATCGCCAAGGCCAAGGTCATCTATGACTTCCTGGATCAGTCCAAGATGTTCAGGGGTACCGTGGAGCCGGAGTTCCGCAGCCTGATGAACATCCCCTTCGTCACCGAGAGCGCCGAGCTGGACGCCGAGGTGGTGGCCGCCACCAAGGCCGCAGGTTACGACAACCTGAAGGGCCACAAGTCCGTGGGTGGCCTCCGCGCCAGCGTCTACAACGCCATGCCCATTGAGGGCGCTCAGGCTCTGGTGGAGTTCCTGAAGAAGTTCGAGGCCGAGCATACGAAGTAACAACTTGCAAAGGGGATGTTAAGTCCCTCCCACCGGCTGATCTCTGTCGCCGGTGCCGCCCGGAGCGGCTGAGCCGTGGTATTTCTGCCGCATACACGCCGGGGCAAACACCCGCCGGCAGGGCGATGCAGGGGGGGCGTCCCCGGCGTCCCGCCCCGACAAATATCAACAAATTGTAATAGCAAAGGAGAATATTACCATGCGTATTCTGGTTACTGACGGTATGGACAAGACCGCGATGGCGCAGCTGCGCGAGATGGGTCACGAGGTGGTGGAGCAGTTCTACGAGCCGGATCAGCTGGGCAAGGCCCTGCGTGATTTCGACGTGGTGGTGGTCCGCTCCAAGACCAAGGTCCGCGCCAACCACATCGACGAGGCCAAGGGCAGCCAGCTGAAGCTGATCATCCGCGGCGGCGTAGGCGTGGATAACATCGACGTGAAGTACGCCGAGGCCAATGGCATCGCCGTGAAAAACACCCCCAGGGCGTCCTCCCAGTCCGTGGCGGAGCTGGCCATGGGCCACATGTTCGCCTGCGCCCGCTACATCTCCGATGCCGGCTACACCATGCGCAACGGCGAGTGGAAGAAGAAGGAGTACGGCAAGGGCATCGAGCTGCAGGGCAAGACCCTGGGCATCGTGGGCTTTGGCCGCATCGGCCAGCATCTGGGCGTCATGGCCAAGGCCATCGGCATGAACGTCATCGCCTTCGATATTTTCCACATCCCCGGCATCGAGGAGCAGCTGGGCATCCCCTATGTGGAGATGGACGAGCTGCTGGCCAAGTCTGACTTCGTATCCGTCCACGCGCCCGCTGTGGACGGCGGTGCGCTGATCTCTGCGGAGAACATCGCCAAGATGAAGGACGGCGTGGTGGTCATCAACACCTCCCGCGGCACCAATGTGGACGAGGCCGCTCTGCTGGCTGCGCTGGAGTCCGGCAAGGTCCGCGCTGCCGGTCTGGATGTGTACGCCGACGAGCCCGCCACCAACAAGGCGCTGTACAGCCACCCCATGGTGTCCTGCACGCCGCATATCGGCGCTGCGACGGTCGAGGCTCAGAAGCGCATCGGCGCTGAGATCGTGGACATCATCAAGGCCATGTAAGTATGGCCGTGCGCCGATATCCGGCGTCCTCGCGGCATAGCCGCTGCGGTCGGAGGCTGAAAATGTGCCGCAGGCACATTTTTGAAACGCCCCGACATATCGGCGCTGCGACGGTCGAGGCCCAGAAGCGCATCGGCGCTGAGATCGTGGACATCATCAAGGCCATGTAAGTATGTCCGTGCGCCGATATCCGGCGTCCTCGCATCCAAAAAAACAACCGTAAAAAATCAGCTGCCTGTGGGGGCAGCTGATTTTTTATGTACTTTTCCGCGCCGTTACTTCAGCACGATCTGGTTGTCCGCCGCGCCGAAAATGTCCTTCCACGCGGCGTCCACCTTGCTGCCCTCGCCGCGGAACCACTGGCTCTCAGCGTCCGCGGTCAGCTCCTCCTCCGGCGTCTGACCCAGGATCAGCAGCGCCACATAGTCGCCGCTGACAAACAGACGGGCCTGACCCACTTGGGCCTGGTTCATGCTGTAAAGCTGGCTGTAATCCTCCACCTGCGCAAACCGTTCCTGCAGCAGGGCGGCGGCGTCCTTGGCGTAGCCGTCCTTGACCTTCAGTACCACAGCGGTGCTGGGATTCACGGCGCTGATGGAGCTGCTCTCCGAGACGCCGCTGTCAATTTTTGACAGATCCAGCCCAAAGTAGTCGGACAGCCAGCTCTGTTCATCAGTGACATCGCACTCGTAGCTGTCGCCAAGGGCGGTTTTCAGCTTGTCCAGCACCTCCTGCGCCGTCAGGTCCACAGTCTTGCCGTTATCGTTGTTCTCGCCGCCGCAGGCCGCCAGAGACAGCACCAGCAGCGAGGCCAGAAAAATCGTAAAAAATCTCTTCATGATGAAGAACCTCCATTTTTTGCGGTGTTTTGCGCCGGACAGCGCGCTTTATCCGACATCCATTAGAGGGACGGACCGCGGCAAAGGTTCCGTATCATGAAAAAAACGCGCTCCGCGCCGAAGTGTCCCGATTTCGGGACACGTTATCCGCTATGCTGGAAGGCAGAAAAGGAGGTGCGCACTATGACCACGATCTCTATCCTTTGCACCATGTGCGGTGCGGCGGCTCTGTCCAGGGGTATCCTGAGGGTCATCGAGTATATCGGCCGGTAGCTGACCGTTGACAACTGCCCATCCGTTCTATATAATATTTTGTGTAAAAATTTACAATATCTACCGATATACGGAACGATATTACGTAATAAGCGTTATTAGAACGAGAAAGGACATGTCATGGATATTTTTGAAAAATGCTATGCCCCTTCGCTGGCCGGTGAGCTGAAGGAGAAGGGCGTCTACCCCTATTTCCACGCCCTCCAGTCCCGTCAGGACGTGGAGGTGATGATGGAGGGCAAGCGCCGCATCATGCTGGGCTCCAACAACTATCTGGGCCTGACCACCGACCCCGTGGTGGTGGAGGCCGGCATCAAGGCGCTGGAGCGGTACGGCACCGGCTGCTCCGGCTCCCGCTTCCTCAACGGCACGCTGGAGATGCATCTGGAGCTGGAGGACGCGCTGGCCAAGTTCCTGCGCAAGCCCGGCATCGTCACCTTCGGTACCGGCTTCCAGTCCAATGTGGGCATCATCTCCGCGCTGGTGGGCCGCCACGACTACGTCATCTGCGACCGTGAGAACCACGCCAGCATTTACGCCGGCTGCCAGCTGTCCTACGGCAAGATGCTGCGCTACCGGCACAGCGACATGGCGGAGCTGGAGAAGTGCCTGCAGAAGGTGCCGGAGACGGCGGGCGCGCTGATCGTCACCGACGGCGTGTTCTCTATGGGCGGCGATATTGCCAAGCTGCCGGAGATCTGCGCTCTGGCGGAGAAGTACGGCGCCCGGGTCATGGTGGACGACGCCCACGGTCTGGGTGTGCTGGGCGAGGGCGGCCGCGGCACCGCCAGCCACTTCGGGCTGGAGGACAAGGTGGACGTGTATATGGGCACGTTCTCCAAGTCGCTGGCGTCTCTGGGCGGCTACATGGCCGCATCGGCGGAGGTGGCGGAGTATGTGCGCCACGCCTCCCGCCCCTTTATCTTCTCGGCGTCCATCCCGCCGGCCAACTGCGCCACGGCGCTGGCGGCGCTGCGGCAGCTGGAGCAGCATCCGGAGCTGCCGGAACGGCTGCGCAGCCTGAGCCTGTACGCCCGCAAGGGCCTGACGGAGCGGGGCCTTACCATCCGGCCCTCGGCGCTGGAGGCCCCCACGCCCATCATCCCCATCTACACCTACGAGACGTACCGAACGCTGCGGGTGGCGGCGGACATCTACGACCGCGGCGTGTACGTGAACCCCACGCTGCCGCCGGCCACGCCGGAGGGCGAGGCCCTGCTGCGCACCAGCTACATGGCCACCCACACGGAAGCCCTGCTGGACGAGGCTATGGACATCATCGGGGAGGTAATGGCAAATGAGTAACAAGGTCGCAGTCGTCACCGGCGGCACCTCCGGCATCGGACGGGCCACGGCGCTGGCGCTGAAGGACGCAGGCTGCACCGTGTACGAGCTGTCCCGCCGTGCACAGGGCGTGGAGGGCCTGCACCACATCTCCGCCGACGTGACGAAGGAGGAATCGGTCCGTGCCGCCGTGGAGCAGATCATGGCCCGGGAGGGCCGCATCGACATTCTGGTGAACAACGCCGGCTTCGGTATCTCCGGCGCGGTGGAGTTCACCTCCACGGAGGACGCCAAGTCCCTGTTCGACGTGAACTTCTTCGGCATGGTGAACATGAACCGGCAGGTGGTGCCCATCATGCGCGCGGCGGGCCATGGCCGCATCGTGAACCTCAGCTCCGTGGCGGCGCCGGTGCCCATCCCGTTCCAGACCTATTACTCTGCCACCAAGGCGGCGGTGAACGCCTACACCATGGCCCTGGCCAACGAACTGCGGCCCTTCGGCGTGACGGTGTGTGCCGTCATGCCCGGCGACATCCACACCGGCTTCACGGCGGCCCGCCGGAAGATCGGGGAGGGAGACGACATCTATCAGGGTCGCATCAGCCGCTCCGTGGCCCGCATGGAGCACGATGAGGAGACCGGCATGGACCCCGCCAGAGCCGGCGGCTATGTGGCCAGAGTGGCCTTGCGGGAGGGGAGCCACCACCCGCTGTACGCCATCCGCATCGACTATAAGTTCTTCGTGTTCCTGACCAAGGTGCTGCCCGCCGGTGCGCTGAACCGGCTGGTGTACCTCATCTACGGCAAATAAAAAAATGCCCATCCGGCAATAGCCGGTTGGGCATTTTTTCAGCTTACATGAATTGACACAGCAAAATAGGGAACAGGACGGCGGGCATCATGTTCAGGATGCGCAGCTTCGTCAGGCCCATCACGTTCAGGCCGATGCCGATCAGCAGCAGGGAACCGGTGAACGTCAGCTCCGCCAGCACCGCATCGGTGAACAGCGGGGCCACCAGAGAGGCCAGAACCGTCACCAGTCCCTCCACCAGCAGGACGCTGCCGCCGGCAAAGGCCACGCCGACGCCCATAGAGCTGGCGAAGGCCACCGCCGACACGCAGTCGATGATGGATTTGGCGAACAGGATGGTGTGGTCGTTCTTGAGACCGCTGTCCAATCCGCCCATCACGGCCATGGCGCCCACGGCGAATACCAGCGTGCCGGTGACAAAGCCCTCGGTGATGCGGCCCATGCCGCTGAACTTTTTCTGGAGCCACGCGCCCATCCGTTCCACGGCATGTTCGATGTTCAGCAGCTCGCCCACGATGGTGCCCAGTATCAGGGACAGGATGGGGATGAGCTGGTTATTGCTGGATGACAGACCGGAGATGCCGATGCCTATAGCGAGCAGGGCGGCTGCGGTCAGCAGTGTTTGCTTCATGCGCTCGGGCATCAGCTTACCGCCGAAGGTGCCCGCAAGGCCCCCAGCGACGATGGCAACGCCGTTGACCAGTGCGCCTGTGAGTATCAAGGGATCATGCCTCCTCCGTGCAAGAGGTCGCGGACCACCACACTGCCCATCAGCAGCCCCGCCGTGGCGGGGACCCAGGCCACACTGGCGGGGACAGAGCGCCGCCCGGGAGGGGGCGTCTCCAGCTGCTGCGTTTCGGCGGGCTCCTCCGGACTGTACACCACCTTCAGGCGGCGGATGTCACGGGCCCGCAGCTCCCTGCGCATCACACGGGCCAGCGGGCAGCCGCTGGTCTTGGAGATGTCGGTCACCTGCAGCAGCGTGGGGTCCAGCTTGTTGCCGGTGCCCAGCGCCGTCAGGATGGGGATGCGCCGCAGGCGGGCCTGCTCGATGAGGTCCAGCTTGCAGCTGACCAGGTCGATGGCGTCCACGATATAGTCGTAATGTGTCGAAAAGAAACGGTCGCGGTGGGCGGCATCGTAGGTGGCGCAGATGGGGTGGACCCGCAGCTCCGGGTCGATATCCGCGCAGCGGCGCGCCGCTACCTCCGCTTTGGGCTGGCCCACCGTGGAGCGCAGGGCGTACAGCTGGCGGTTGATGTTGGTGACGGATATGGTGTCCTGATCCACCAGCGTCAGCTCGCCCACGCCGCTGCGGGCCAGGCACTCCGCCGCGTAGCTGCCCACGCCGCCCAGACCGAATACGATCACGTGGCAGCGCCGCAGCCGCGCCATAGCGTCAGCGCCCAGCAGCATCTGCGTCCGCAGAAAGGCCTCGTTCACGGTGTCAGCCAACGTACTTCATGCCGGACTGCTGCTCCGCGGCAGCGGCCTCCGCCAGGGAGGAGGTCCAGTCGCTGTAATCATTGCTGGACATGGCATTCTCCACGGAGACCTGCCAGGCGGGGACATCCTCGCCCACGAAGTACATGACGTGGTAGCCGGTGTAGCTGCCCTCGTTGTAGACGATGCCGGTGTCGCCGGACTTGCGGGCGGGATCGAAGCACCAGTCGTTGAACTCGGAGACCATCTGACCCTTGGTGATCTTGGTGTACAGACCGCCGTTGGTGTTGGAGCCGGTGTCGTCGCTGAGCTCATTGGCCAGAGCGGCGAAGGCATCCTCGGTGCCGCCGTTGGCCTGCCACTGGGCCAGGGCGTCCTCGGCCTTGGCCTTGGCCTCATCCTTGCGGGTGGCCAGATCAGTGTCATAGGTGTCGGAGCTGGAGTCCAGATCGGAGGTGCTCACCTGGAACAGGATGTGGCGCACGTCCACGGTCTTGTACTCCTGACGTCCCACAGAGTGGAACACCACCACGTAGCTGTTGGGATCGTCTGTTACCACAGCGCTCTCGCCGGAGGTGCGGGCCTTGTCGAATACCCAGGTGCTCAGGGCAGAGCCGTTGTTGGAGCCGGCGTCCACGCTGCTGTAAGAGCCGGTGCTCTCATAGTCGGCGGCGATGACGGACAGGGACTCGCCGGCCTGATAGCGCTCCAGCGCAGCGGCGGCAGCCTCGGCGGCGGCGGTCTTGGCAGCCGCGGAGGCGGCCTCGGTGGGCTGGACGGTGTTGCCGTCGGCGTCGGTGGTGGAGTCGGCGGTGCCCTTGAAGTAGATATACTCATAGGAGGCCACGTCGAAGTCGCTGCTGTTGGCCTGATAGTACTCCTCCAGCTGGGACTCGGTGTAGCTCAGCTCCTCCTGATAGTGCTGCATGTAGTGGGTGGCGACTTCCTCCAGCGTCATCATCTTCTTGAAGGTGCTGACGGTCATGGTGCTGCCGTAGGCCAGCTTCAGGTAGCTCTTCAGGGTGTAGCCCTGCTCCTTGGCACCGGCGGTGATGTTGTCGATGACCTCGTTCACCTCGGCGCGGATGTCGTCATCCTCGCCCATGCCGTTGGCCTCGGCCTCCTTGGCGGCCATGACCTGAACGGACAGCTGACGGGTGGCGTAATCACGGAAGAACTGGTCCCAGGTGATGTCGCCCTCATCCGTGACCTGCAGCAGCATCTTGGCGGTGTCGCTCATGTTCTGCTTGTCCATGGCCACAGAGGTGTCGATGCCGTAGAAGGAGCTGTAACCGGAGTTGATGATGCTGTTCTTGATGCCATAGTAATAGTAGTTCATCTGGGCGGCGGTATAGTTCTCGCCGTCCACGGTGATGGCGGTGGCGCTGCGCTCCAGCACGCCGGAGTTCACCACCACCAGCAGGGCGGCCACCAGCACGAACACCACCGCGATGGTGCCGTACAGGCGGTTGGCCTTGCGCTGCTGGGCCTTCTCCTCCGCCTCACGGATGGCTTTGGGGTCCTGAATACCCTGGCTGGCCAGATCCTGGCGGTTCTTCTTTTCTCTTGATGCGCTCATTTGCTTCATTCCTCTCAAAAACGGGCATAATACGCCCTTGGTGATAAAATGCCTGCTTATTATACAGGATTACGCGCCGTTCCGCAAGGGGCAAGCGCAGGGAATTTATGAACATTCCGGAAAGATACGGGCGCTTCTGCCGGAATATGGGCGGCGGAAGCAGCCCCGCAGAGTGGGCGCGCGGCCCTTTTCGGACAAAACGAAGCGCCCCTCCGCGCAAGGCGGAGGGGCGCTCAGCGATGGGCAGCGGCCGCGTTATAACCTGCACAGCTCGCAGGTGGGTTGTCTCCAACTGACTTTACTGCTTCCAACTTCCGGCCGCATATAGCAGCGGGGAGGCCTGCAAACCATCCGTTGATCCGACATCCCCTATAACCAATGTCAGGATAAAAAAGACCGCTGCCCATCGCTGAGGGCGGGCGCGTGGCCGTGCCCGCCGGACTCTATGATATAGTGTACCAGCTCCGCCCGTCGAATACAGGCGGAAGCCAGACGCGGAACGGTTTTCTCAGTTGTCGCCGTCCTCGTCGTCCATCAGCTGCTCCATAAACAGGTCGTACACGCGGTTCAGCTCCTCGTCACTGTCCAGTGTGCTCAGCAGCTCCTCACCGTTTTCCGTAATGGATTTCAGGATCACCAGACCGAACTCCTCGGCGGCAGCCTCATCGGCCTCGTCATCCACCGTAGGGAAGAACGCCATGTACGTCTGGCCGTCCACCTCAATGGCGTCCACGTACTCCAGCTCGATCTCGTTGCCGTCCTCATCGGTCAGGGTAATAAAATTGGGGCCGAATTCCTCACTCATGGGAGATCCTCCTTCGATGTTGTCGTGCCCCTACTATAACGGTTTCCACGGGAAAATGCAAGTGCGATTCTGCCGCGTTTTCCGGCGTCTGGGGACTGAAAACCACCGGAAACGGGGAAAATAAAGGGATTCAGCCCTTCCAAACGGGCGATTTTTGCGGAAATAGCAGGTTTTCGGGAGTTGACAGGCATGGTAAAATAATCCGTATAGTGGGTTTTTATAGGGCTTTCGTGGGAAAGTCCGGCATTCCGCCCACCAGTAAAACCAACAGAGAAAGGAAGGTGCCCTGTAATGGATGAACGCAGACGCAGACAGGCTGCCGGCCGCACGGACCGGACGCAGAGCGCCCGAGAGATAGACAATAACGGACAGGAGCGTGCTCCCCGCCGCCGCGGCTGGCACACCGCCGGCCGCGTCATCGGCACGATCCTGCTGGTGATGGTGCTGACCATGGCCATTTTTGCCGGTATTTTCAGCGCCTACATCAACAGCAGCATGCGCGGGAACGTCGAGGTCTATCTGGACGAGTTTGAGTCGAAGGTATCCACAGAGCTGTATTATCAGGAGCCATCCACTGAGGAATGGACCATGTACCAGACACTGTTCCTGGATTCCGAGAACCGCATCTGGGCCAACCTGGACCAGATCCCCAAGAACCTGCAGGAGGCTGTGGTGGCCATTGAGGACAAGCGCTTTTACAAGCACCACGGCGTGGACTGGTACGGCACCGCCCGCGCCATCCTCAGCACCCTGTTCGGCGGAAATGTCCAGGGCGGCTCCACCATCACCCAGCAGCTGGTGAAGAACGTCACCGGCGACAACCAGAACACCGTGAAGCGCAAGGTCACGGAGATCTACCGCGCTCTGGATCTGGAGAAGCGCTACGAAAAGGACGAGATCTTGGAGGCGTACCTCAACGAGGTGTACTTCGGCCGCAGCTGCTACGGCGTGGTGACGGCGTCTCTGACCTACTTCAATAAGGACGTGTCGGAGCTGACGCTGGCGGAGTGCGCCAGTCTGATCTCCATCACCAACAACCCCTCGCTGTACGATCCCCTGCGGGCGGACTGGAGCCGTGAGAACAACCGCGAGCGCCAGCTGCTGGTGCTGGGCGCCCTGTATGAGCAGGGTACCATCGACCAGGCCACCTACGAGGCCGCCAAGGCCGAGGAGGTGGTGTTTGCCGACGGCTACACCATTCAGGGCAACTATGTGGGCAGCGACGAGAGCAAGAAGAACAACACCGGCGACAACACCGGCGACAACACCGGCGACACCACCGGCGACACCGCCGGCGGCGATACCCAGGAGGATACCCAGGAGTCCACCGCCACCGCCAGCCAGTCCTACTTCACCGACGCGGTCATCGACGACGTGGCCTCCGCTCTGGTGGAGAAGTACGGCCTTACCGACATCACCGATGCCAACGGCAAGGTGACCACCGCCTTTGAGCAGGGCGTCAACATGGTCTACGGCAAGGGCTACAAGATCTACACCACCCAGAACCCCACCTACCAGAAGATCGCGGAGGAGGTCTGCTCCGATACGTCCAACCTGCCCTACACCACCACGTACACCGATTCCTACGGTGAGACGAAGACGGAGCAGCTGCAGGTGGGCATGACCATCGTGGACCCCTACACCGGCTACGTGGTGGCCATGGTGGGCGGCGCCGGCGTCAAGCAGGTGGACCGCGGCTGGAACTGGGCCACCAGCGCACGGCAGTGCGGTTCTGCCATCAAGCCCGTGTCCGTCTACGCCCCCGCCCTGGATGACGGCACCATCAACGGCGCCAGCGCCATCGACGACTATCCGGTGATGGTGCTCAACGGCTCCGCTTACCCCAAGAATTCCAACGGCCGCTACATGGGCCTGACCCCGCTGCACACCGCCATCGCACGATCCACCAACACCTGCGCCGTCCGCGTGGTGCAGGAGTACGGCACCGGCCGGTCCTATGACTTCATGACCAGCAAGCTGGGCTTCACCACCCTGACGTATCAGGATTCCCAGCAGGTGGGCAACATGGGTCTGGGCGGTCTGGACCGCGGCGTCACCACTGAGGAGATGGCCGCCGCCTTCGGCGCTTTCACCAACCAGGGCGTCTACACCGCGCCCCGCACCTTCATCCGCGTGGAGGATTCCGACGGCAACGTGGTGCTGGAGAACGAGGCCGAGTCCTCCGTGGCCATGAAGGACACCACTGCTGCGCTGATGAACAGCCTCCTGCAGGAGGTAGTCAACGGCGGTACCGGCTATGAGGGCCGGATCAGCGGTATGCACGTGGCCGGTAAGACCGGTACCACCAACAACGATCAGGACCGCTATTTCGTGGGCTACACCCCGTATTACAGCTGCGCCGTGTGGGTGGGCTACGTCCACAACCAGCGCATCGTGGCCAGCGGCAACCCCGCGGCCTCCATGTGGCAGAAGGTGATGAGCCGCGTCCACGAGGGGCTGGAGGACAAGGACTTCTTCAGCTGCTCCGGCCTGACCTACGTGTCCGTCTGTGCCGACAGCGGCCTGCTGGCCACCGAGGACTGCGCCCTGGACTGCCGCGGCAGCCGCGTCTACTCGGCGCTGGTGGCGGCGGACAACGCGCCCTCCGCAAGCTGCAACCTGCACACCAGTCCCGATTATACCGTGGCCTTCGTGGATGAAAACGGCGAGACCACCATGGCCAGCGGCTCCATCCTGAACTACGAGCGCCAGCGCCTGCCCGGCTACGAGGATCTGGAGGCCGAGGACGACTTCATGCTCCTCTACGGCGGCACCAGCGGCGGCGATGATGATTGGGACGGCTTCTTCGGCGGCTCCGATGACGACGACGATGATGACGATGTTCACACCAGCTGGTGGGGATAAAACACAAGCAACATGAAAAAAGAGCGCGTTCCCGCGGGAACGCGCTCTTTTCCGTACATTTGCGGGGCAAAAAAATAAAATGCCGAAGCCCCTTTTCAAACGCCGCAGCCTGTGTTATAATAGAACAAACATTCCATTCGGAGGAGGCGAGGGTATGGCGGATCGGGTCATTTTCCACTGCGATCTCAACTGCTTTTTCGCCTCGGTGGAGCTGCTGGACAAGCCGGCACTGCGGGAGGTACCGGTGGCCGTCTGCGGCGATCCCGCCTCCCGCCACGGCATCATCCTGGCCAAGAACGAGCCCGCCAAGCGCAGGGGCGTCCAGACGGCGGAGACGGTGTGGCAGGCCAGGCAGAAGTGCCCGAACCTGATCCTGCTGCCGCCCCACCACGGACTGTACGCCCAGTATTCCCGCCGTGTCAACACCATCTATGGGCAGTATACCGATCTGGTGGAGCCCTTCGGCATCGACGAGAGCTGGCTGGACGTCACCGGCAGCCTGCACCTGTTCGGCGGTGACGCCAGACAGCTGGCGGATGACATCCGCGCCCGCCTGCGGCAGGAGGTGGGGCTCACCATCTCCGTGGGCGTGTCCTTCAACAAGGTGTTCGCCAAGCTGGGCAGCGACTACAAAAAGCCCGACGCCACCACCGTTATTTCGCGGGAGAACTGGCGGGACATCGTGTGGCCCCTGCCGGTGGGGGACCTACTGTTCGTGGGCCGCGCCGCCCGGCGCACATTGGGGCAGTACGGCGTGGAGACCATCGGCCAGCTGGCCGCCTGCAAGCCGGAGATGCTGGAGCAGCTCATGGGCAAGATGGGTGTCCAGCTCTACCGCTACGCCAACGGGCTGGACGATGCGCCGGTGCGCCCGCAGCATCAGCGGGAGCCGGTGAAGTCTGTGGGCAACAGCACTACGTTTCCCGAGAATCTGACCCGCTGGGAGGAGATCCGCAGCGGGCTCCAGCTCCTCAGCGACAGCGTGGCGGGCCGATTGCGGAAGGAGGGGCTGTACTGCGGCGGCGTGGCCGTGGCGGTGAAGGACGCCCAGTTCCGCACCGTCAGCCGCCAGATGCGGCTCGGCGCCCCCACCCATCTGATGCGGGACATCTTTGAAGCGGCGCAGGAGCTGACCCGCCGGATCTGGAAGGCGCCCACGCCGGTGCGGCTGCTGTCCGTTACCGCGCTGTATATCACGGACAGCGCCGATTCCTACCAGCAGCTGGACCTGCTGGCGGGCGACGCGCCCCTGCGGGACCAGCGGCAGGAGCAGCTGGAGAGCGCCATGGACGCCATCCGCGGCAAGTACGGGCGGGACGCCATCACTTTCGGCCGCGGCGGCAAGGTGGGCTGGAACAAGGACGAATGACCCTTTACAAAAGGGCCGGTTTTGGATACAATACGAAAGGTAGGTGACGGCCGTGGGCCCGAGACAGATGTCCGTGTGCTTTTCCGGCTATCGGCCGGAGAAGCTGCCCTGGGGCGGCGACGAGTCCGACCCGAGGTGCGCGGTGCTGAAGAAGCGGCTGTACGACGCGGCGGAGAGCGCCTGCGCGGAGGGCTACCGCCACTTCATCTGCGGCATGGCCCGGGGCGTGGACCTGTACGCCTGCGAGGCGGTGCTGCAGCTGCGGGAGAAGTACCGCGATGTCACGGTGGAGGCCGCCATCCCGTGCCCCAGCCAGCCGGAGGGCTGGCCGGAGGAGGAGCAGCGCCGCTGGCACGATCTGGTGGACCGCTGCGACTACGAGACGGTAGTGCAGGATCACTACGACGCGGGCTGCATGCAGCGGCGCAACCGCTACATGGTGGACCACGCGGCCATGCTCATCGCAGTCCACGACGGACAGTCCGGCGGCACCCGCCGTACCATCGAATATGCCCTGCGCCGCAGACTGGATGTGGTCATCCTGCCGCCGGTGGAGGCGTGAAAAAGGAGTTTTGATCATGACAACGTATACCTATACCCCCAAGGGCGTCTGTTCCCGGCGCATGACCGTAGCACTGGAGGACGGCGTGATCCGCGATGTCCGCATCGAGGGCGGCTGCAACGGCAATCTTCAGGGCATCAGCCATCTGGTGATCGGCATGAAGGCACAGGACGCCATCGACCGTATGCGCGGCATCCGGTGCGGCGGCAAGCCCAGCTCCTGTCCCGACCAGTTGGCCACGGCCCTGACTCAGGCGCTGGAGCAGGCCGCTCAGCAGGGCGCGTAAAGACGTATAAAAAAGATGACCGCACCGGCGGTCATCTTTTTTATACGCTTTTGGGAATTTTATTCGGTTTCAGGAAACAGCGTCCACGGCCAGCGCCGGGGTGGGGGACAGCTGACATCCACCGGCTTGCCGGTGACGGGATGGGTGAACGCCATGCGGTGGGACCACAGGGCTGTGGTACACTCGGCCTTACTGCCGTAGCGGATGTCGCCCAGCAGCGGCAGACCGCGGGAGGCGAACTGCACGCGGATCTGGTGGGTGCGTCCGGTGTGCAGCCGCACCTGCACCAGCGTCAGCTCCTCTGTGCGGCCCAGCGTCACGTACTCCAGCGATGCCTCGCGGACGCCCTTGCGCATCCGCTTCACCACGTAGCTCTTGTTCCTGGACGCGTCGCGGAACAGCAGGTCCGTCAGCGTGGCGGCGTTCTCCTGGGGATGACCCCGCAGCACCGCCAGATATTCCTTGGTGATGCGGCGCTCCGCCACGGCGGCGGTGAGCTTGCCGGTCACCTCGCGGCGGCGGGAGAACAGCATGACGCCGCCCACCACCTTGTCCAGCCGGTGGACGGTGGCGATATAGTCCGGCTGGCCCAGCGCCTGATAGTGCTGCCGCAGCAGCGCTGGCATACAGGCCCCTGTCTCGCTGTCCTCCGACAGCACGCCCACGGGCTTGACGCACAGGACCAGATACCGGTCCTCATACAGGATATGTACGTCCTCCATGGCTCAGCGGCGGCGTCCGCGATAGGCATGGTGGCGGTAGCGCCTGCCGGACCGGCCGTAGCGGCGGGTGCGGCCGTACAGCCGGAACCAGACCAGCACGGCGATGATCAGCAGCACCACCACGATGGTGATGATCTTCACGGGGGTGCGGGAGAAGAACTGGCCGATGTTGTACTTGGCCAGCAGGAAGCTGCTGGCAGACACATCAGCCACGGCCAGCAGGGGAACGGTGACGTAGTCCACACCGTCATAGCTGATGGTGATGGTGCCCAGCTGATCGCCGGCGGCCACGGGGGCGTTGACGCTGTCGTTGTCCAGCGTCACAGTGCGCCGCAGCTGATCCAGCTCCAGATCGTTGGGAAGCACCGCCTCGGCGTTGCTGGCGGGGTGTACCGCTACGGTGGACACCTCGTTGCTCAGGGCCACCGGCACCTCACAGATCAGCTCGTTGGACTCCAGCACCGTGCGGGTGGAGAAGTTGTCGAAGCCCCAGTCGAACAGGCGGGCCGTCTCGGAGAAGCTCTCCACACGGGTGCCGCCGGTCTCGGTCTTGACCTCCTCACAGCCCAGCACCACGCTGACCAGCGTGCGGCTGCCGCGGACGGCGGAGGACACCAGACACAGGCCCGCCGCGTCGGTGGAGCCGGTCTTGATGCCCTGCGCGCCGGAGTAGAGATAGCCGGTCATGCGCCAGTTGGAGATGAGGGCGTTGGTGCTGTGGAGCTCCCGCTCCGTATCGGTCATGTTGGTGGCGGGGACAGTGTAGGCCTTGGTGTTGACGATGGTCATGAACTCGTCGTGCTTCATGGCCTCGCGGGTGATGAGATAGATGTCCCAGGCGGAGGAGTAGTGGCCGGACTGGGTAAGGCCCGTGGTGTTGGCAAAGTGGGTGTTCACGCAGCCCAGCTGCTGGGCCCGCTGGTTCATCTGCTCCACAAAGGCGTCCACGGAGCCGGCCACCGCCTCGCCCAGAATGTTGCACGTCTCGTTGGCGGAGATCACCAGCATACAGTACAGCAGCTGCTCCACCGTCAGCGTCTCGCCCACCTTGATATCGGCGGTGCTGCCGTCCTCCACCATGCCCTTCATGGCGGACTCGGTGGCGGTGATGCCCTGATCCATCCGCAGCTGGCCGCGGTCCACGGCCTCCAGCACCAGCAGGGCGCTCATGACCTTGGTGATGCTGGCCATGGGCAGCTCCTCGTGGATGTTCTTATCGTACAGGACGGTGCTGCTGTCGGCATCTACCAGAATGGCGGCCTTGGCGCGGATGTCGGGGTCCTCCAGCGCCAGCGCCTGCGGGGTCAGCAGGGTACACAGCAGACAGGTCACGAAAAAAACGGATAAAAAGCGGCGGATTTTCATAGGATTTTTTCTCCATCTATGTTATAATAGCAATGTGTAAGGCGGACAGGCTGTGCCCGCCGGAATGTACGGCATTCATTATACGCGAAAACGTGGGGGGAGTCAACTGTGGGCGGACGGATAAAACTGTCAAAAACAGAGACCTTTCTGCTGGCGCTGACGGCGCTGTTTCTGGTGACGGCGGTGTCCGTGCGCCTGCTGACGCCCCGCGCCGCCGCGTCGCAGTATACGGTGGAGGCCCTGACGCCGTCGGAGGAGACGGAGGAGAACAGGGTGAATATCAACACGGCTTCGGCATCGGAGCTGGACGCGCTGCCCGGCATCGGACCGGTGCTGGCCCAGCGCATCATCGACCGCCGCACGGAGCAGGGACCGTTCCCCTCAGTGGAGGAGCTGCTGGAGGTGGACGGTATCGGGCAGGCCACACTGGACGGCCTGCGGGAGTTTATCACGGTAAAGGAGACAAAGGAATGAAAATATTGGTCGTGGACGATGAAAAGCTGCTGGTGAAGGGCGTAAAATTCAATCTGGAGAACGAGGGCTACGAGGTGACGGCGGCCTACGACGGCGCCGCCGCAGTGGAGCTGGCGAAGAAGGAGAATTTCGACCTCATCGTCATGGACGTGATGATGCCCGGCCTGTCCGGCAGCGAAGCCTGCATGCAGATACGGGAGTTTTCGGACGTGCCCATCATCATGCTGACAGCCCGCAGCGAGGACAGCGACAAGCTGATGGGATTTGCCTGCGGCGCCGACGACTATGTGACCAAACCCTTCAATATTCTGGAGCTGAAGGCCCGCATCCGCGCCCTGCTGCGCCGCGCCGGCGGTCCCGCCGCCCAGACCCCCCAGCGCGCACCGCTTCTGACGGTGGGGGACCTGAGCCTGGACACGGAGGAACGGGTGGCCATCCGCGATGGAAAGACCATCGACCTGACCGCCAAGGAGTACGACCTTATCGAGCTGCTGATGAAGAACCCGCGGCGGGTATACAGCCGCGAGAGCCTGATGGATCTGGTGTGGGGCTACTCCTACGCCGGAGATTACCGGACGGTGGATGTCCACATCCGCCGCCTGCGGGAGAAGCTGGAGCCGGACCCTGCCAGGCCGGTGCATATCATGACCAAGTGGGGAGTGGGTTACTATTTCAAGGGAGAAAGTCAGCCCACCGTCTGAGACGGTGCAGAGCAAGATCTCGGCGCTGGGCCGGAAGCTGCGGGGCAGAGCCACGCTGCAGTTCAAGTTCAGCCTGAGCTATATTCTGGTGATCGCGGCGGTGCTGATCCTGCTGAACTCCTACCCGCTGCTGGTGTCCCAGAACCTGATGGTGTCCTCCACCCAGGCCAACCTGAGAAGCACCGCCAAGGTCATCGAGTCGGCGCTGATGGGTCTGGAGCAGCTGACGGAGGAGAATGTCAACGCGGCCCTGTCGGGCCTGAACGAGGCGGGCGCCACCCGTATCATGGTCACAGACAGCGCCGGCCTTGTGGTGTACGACACCCGCCAGGGCAACGATGCCGTGGGGGAGTACGCCCTGTACTCCGTGATCGCCTCGGCCCTGAAGGGCAGCGACACCTTCTACTGCCGCTATGACGGCGAGGCGTTCCTCAGCCGTATGGCCACGCCGGTGGTGTACCACAGCCAGACGGTGGGCGCGGTGTACGCCTACGACTACGACACGGAGCAGGCGGCGCTGCTGCAAAGCTTCCGCAGCAACCTGCTGACCATCTCCGTGATGATCGCACTGCTGGTGACGGGCCTGAGCATCATGCTCTCCCGCATGCTGACGCGGCAGATCAGCGGCCTTCTGCAGGCCATCCGCAACGTTCGCGAGGGCGCGTACAGCCACCGCGCCGATGCCAGCGGCACCGACGAGATCGCCCAGATCGCGGCGGAGTTCAACAGCCTCACCGACCGGCTGCAGACCACGGAGAACGCCCGCCGCCGGTTCGTGTCCGATGCCAGCCATGAGCTGAAAACGCCGCTGGCGGGCATCCGCCTGCTGACGGATTCCATTTTGCAGACCGACAACATGGACCCTGAGACCACAAAGGAGTTCGTTACCGACATCGGCCGGGAGGCGGAGCGGCTCAGCCGCATCACCGAGAACCTGCTGCGCCTGACGCGGCTGGACGGCGGCGTGGTGCCGTCGGCCTACCCTGTGGCGGTGGGGCCGGTGCTGCAGCGGGTGGAGCGGATGCTGGGCATGGTGGCCGCCGAGAAGGGCGTGGTCATTTCCGGCGCAGTATCGGAGGACGCGGTGGCTCTGGCCACCGATGACGACGTACACCAGATCCTCTACAACCTGATGGAGAACGCCATCAAGTACTCCGCCCCGGAAAGCGGCTTCGTGCGGGTGGAGGCGTCTGTGCAGGACGGACAGGTGGTCATCACCGTTACTGACAACGGCATCGGCATCCCCGATGAGGACCTGCCCCACATCTTCGACCGTTTCTACCGCGTGGACAAGATGCGTTCCAGAGAGGTGGGCGGAACCGGTCTGGGACTGTCCATCGTGAAGGACACCATCGAGGGACGCGGCGGCGCCATCTCCGCCGGCCACGGGCCGGATGGCGTGGGCACGACGTTTACCGTCCGTCTGCCGCTGGCGCAGCGAGAGGAGGAAGCATGAGAGGGATGAGACATTTCCTGGCGGCGCTGCTGACCGCGGCGCTGCTGCTGAGTCTCGCCGCCTGCGGCAGCACCAACTCTGCCGGCCAGCTGCGTCTTTACTATCCGGCGGAGCTCAGCACCAAAAGCCGCAGCACCGGCGGCGGCGACGCCATCGCCAGCGTGCAGGTGGACTGGCAGCAGATCGGCGGCGATCAGCTGGGCCGTCAGCAGCAGGCTCAGTACATCATGGAACAGCTGCTGGGAGCGTGCAAGGCGTCGGGCTTCACCAGCCCCGTGCCGGACGGCACCGCCCTGCGCAGCTGTACCGTCACCGGCGGCACGGTGTCGGTGGATCTCAGCAGCGAATACGACCATCTCACCGGCATCGACCGCACCATCGCCGACTACTGCATCACCCTGTCGCTGCTGCAGCTCACCGGCATCTACGCCGTGCGCATCACGGTGATGGACGTGTCGCCTGCCAACCATGAGGAGGTCTACACCTCGGCGCAGGTATTGCTCACCAGCCCCGAGGACATCGTGCGCACCGTAGAGGTAACGCTGTACTTCCCCGATGAGTTGGGCAACCTGACGGCGGAGGAACGGCGGCTTACGGTGTACGAGGGCGAGACCCCGGCGGAGGCGGTGGTGAAGGCCCTGACGGAGCGGCCCATGGACATCTATGCAGGGCTGGAGCGCCTGCTGCCCAAGGGCTTCACCGCTCTGGCCGCCAGCGTGGAGGACGGCACCTGCTATCTGAACCTGCCGGGCAGCGTGGTGTCCCTGCTGCCGGAGGACAGCCAGAAGCAGCGCATAATGCTGGAGGGCCTGGTGAACTCCCTGTGCTCGCTGGAGGGCGTGGAGCAGGTGCAGATTTTGCTCAACGGCGACTACCAGATGCTGCTGGGAACCCAGCCCGTCAGCCGCCCGCTGCTGCCCACGGAGTAAAAAATGACAAAAACAGGCGTCTGTGCATGGCACAGACGCCTGTTTGCCGCAAAAATATCCCAGACGCGCCGAAAGCCGCACCATCGTGCGGCTTTCTGACGATTTGAGGATAGAAAGGAAAAGCAATTCATGTTATGAATCACTGTGGATATGATACACGGTAAGACTTTTTTTGTAAAGCGACAAAATCTCATATTTCCATTAGAGAATGTCATAGATACATAAAACCCATGGAGCTGGACAGGATAACAGGGTTGCCATGGCGCGGCAAAAGTGCTATCATAATGGGGCATTATGTCACTATGATAATTCGTCATGATGGGAGGCAGAGCTATGGACACGAAAAAGCTGGCGGCCTTGGCGGCGGCGGTGCGGCTGGGCAGCTTCACCCGCGCGGCGGAGGAGCTGGGCTACACCCAGTCCGGCCTGACCCACATGATGAACAGTCTGGAAAAGGATGTGGGCTTCCCCGTGCTGGTGCGCAGCCGCAGCGGTGTGCGCCTGACCCCCGCGGGCCAGCGTATCTTCCCGCTGGTGCAGGAGTGTTTGGCGGGGGCGGAGGCGCTGGAGCACGAGATCCTGCTCATCAACACCCATCAGGAGGAGAGCGTCCGCGTGGCGGCCTACGACTCCATCGCCCGTCACTGGCTGCCGGAGGTGATCCAGCAGTTTCGCAGGAACCAGCCCGGCATCGGCGTGGACATCCAGATGGGCAGCGTACAGGAGGTCTACCGCTGGGTACAGGAGGGCCGCGTGGACCTGTGCTTCGCCAGCCGTCAGGAAAGCGTGGCGCTGGACTGGATACCCATGCAGGACGATGAACTGCTGGCTATCCTGCCGCCGGACTACGACAACGGCGGCCGCAGCGCATTTCCGGTGGAGGAGTTCACCGGCAAGGAGTTTCTGATGCCCTCCATGGGCTTTACACTGGACATCATGCGGGTGCTGAATCGCCACGGCGTCACGCCGCTGATCCGCACTACCCAGGTGTCGGACAGCGTCATCCTCTCCATGGTAGAGCACGGTCTGGGCGTCAGTATGCTGTCGCGCCTGGTGCTGCAAGGGCGTCAGGGCGGCGTACAGGCCCTGCCGCTGGCCCCGCGGGCCGTCCGCGAGCTGGGCATGGCCTCCCGTCCCCGCAGGGAGCTGCGCCCCGTGGTCCGGCGGTTCATGGACGAAGCGCGGGAAATGATCGGGAAAACGTAACACTTGTGAGGATTTTATGCTGGAATTTCAGGAACTGACCGTGAAGGAGGGCGCGCGACTGCGCCCGTATTACGAAACGTGTGATTACCGCCTGTGCGAGTACTCGCTGGGCGTGAAGCTGATGTGGCGGGACTACCTGCACCCCTGGTTCACGGAGGCGGCGGGCTGCCTTATTATCCGCAACTGCATCGAGGGGCAGTACGTGTTCGACTACCCCATTCTGGGACCGGAGGGCGACGCCGGCGCGGCTCTCACTGCCATCGAGCAGTACTGCGGCGACAAGGAGCTGCCGCTGGTGCTGTCCGTGGTGCCGGAGGACAAGGCGTCCCAGCTGGTGCTGCGCTACCCCCGCGTCACCGTCATCAGCGAGCGGCCGTGGAAGGACTACCTCTACCACACCGAGGATCTGGCCCAGTTTGCCGGACGGCGGTACAGCGGCCAGCGCAACCACATCAATAAGTTCCGCCGCGACTATCCCGATGCGGCGTTTGTGGCGCTCACCGATCCCAACGACCCCCGCCTGACGGCGTTCTGGACAGACTACGAGGCGGAGTTCCACAAGACCGGCCCTCTGGCCAAGCAGGAGCTGACCCTGGCCCAGGAGATGTTCTCCCTGCTGGATACCGGCTGGTTCTGCGCCGGAGGCATGCTGGCGGAGGGCCGTCTGGTGGCCGTCAGCCTGGCGGAGAAGTGCGGCGGTACGCTGGTGAACCACATCGAGAAGGCACTGTACTCCCACGCAGGCGCGTATCCCGCCATCGTGCAGGCCTTTGCCGCCTGCTACGGCGACGGCTGCGACTGGATCAATCGGGAGGACGATGCCAGGGACAAGGGGCTGCGCACCTCCAAACTCCAGTACCTGCCGGCGGCGCTGGGCGGCAAGGTGCGGCTTCAGGTGGGCACGGAGCTGGATATCCTGAAGCGGGTGCCCTCCCTGAAAACGGAGCGCCTGACCCTGACGGCCCTGCGCCCTTCGGATAGGGATGCCTACAACGCCCTGTGCCTGGACGACGACCGCAATCGCTGGTGGGGCTACGACTACCGCACCGGTCTGGGGGACAAGCCCCTGACGGAGGACTATTTTCTGGACGCGGCCAAGGCGGACTTCGCCGCCCGCCGCGCCGTGAACTTCGCTGTGCGCCTGAAGGGCAAGCTCATCGGCGAGGTGGTGCTGTACCGCCCCGACTTCCGCGGCGGCTTCGAGCAGGGCTGCCGCATTGCGCCGGAATACGCCGGTCACGGCTATGGCACCGAGGCCTTCGCCGCCGCGGCGGACTGGGCGCTGTACCATCTGGGCTTGCAGCGGGTGGTGGCCAAGTGCTTTAAGGAGAACGAGGCGTCCCGCCGGATGTTGTCGTCCTGCATGCGCCCCAACGGCGAGGATGATACGTATTACTATTTCGAAAAGCTGGTCTGACCGCATAACCCCACGCACCTCTGCGCACAATGAGCGCGGAGGTGTTTTTTATGCTTTATGAAACGCTGACGGATCTGCTGAACAACGACCCCGCCGCCTACGAGTATTTTTACGCCCTGCCAGCGGAGATGCAGACGGCCCTCCGGCAGCAGGGGAGCGTCCACTCCCTGCCCCAGCTAAAGGAGGCCGCCGCCGACCAGCAGCTCCATCGCCGTCCCCAGGCGTTCTGAACAGGCCGCGGACACAGCCCGCGCCCATCACGCAAAAAAGAGACGGCAGAGCCGTCTCTTTTTCGAGGTTAATGAATTTTCTGCTGGATGCCGTGCAGCAGCCGGATGATCTCAGAGAACCCCAGCAGTACGGTTCCGGACAAGAACCCAGCTATCAAGGCAATTATACCATCGTCGATCACGCCGTTGCTGGCGCCCACCAGAAATAGAAATGCGCCGCAGCCCTCCCTTTTCCATGTCGTTTTACCGCTGGTACTCGAACTCCAGATCGTACATGCTGACGATGTCGCCGTCCTGAATGCCCATGTCCTCCAGCGTGTCGAACAGCCCGCTCTGACGCAGCATCTTGTCGAAGTACAGCCGGCTCTCGTAGTCGGAGAAGTTGATGTTGCCCATGAGCCGCTGGAGCCACGGACCCTCCACCAGCCACGTGTTGTCCTCCCGCTCGATGTGCAGCGGCTCGGAGGTGTCGATGACCGGCGGCTTGGGAACGTACTCCGGCTCGTACACCGTTACCGGCGGCAGCTCGCTGAGCCGCTGGCCGATGCGCTGCACCAGCTCCCGCGTGCCCTGATGGGTGGCGGCGGACATGGCGAAGAATTCGTAGCCCAGTCCCTCCACATGGGCGCGGAAGGCGTCCAGCTGCTCCGTGTCCGCCAGCAGGTCCGTCTTATTGGCTACGGCGATCTGGGGACGGGTGGCCAGCTCGGGGCTGTACTCCCGCAGCTCGGCGTTGATGGCGTCGAAGTCGGCGATGGGGTCGCGGCCCTCGCTGCCGGACACGTCCACCAGATGCACCAGCAGACGGCAGCGGTCAATGTGCCGCAGGAAGTCGTGGCCCAGACCGGCGCCCTCGCTGGCGCCCTCGATGATGCCGGGGATGTCCGCCATCACAAAGCTGACGCCCTCGTCCACGTACACCACGCCCAGATTGGGGTACAGGGTGGTGAAGTGGTAGTTGGCGATCTTGGGGTGGGCCTTGCTGACCACGCTGAGGAGCGTACTCTTGCCCACGTTGGGGAAGCCCACCAGTCCCACGTCCGCCAACAGCTTCAGCTCCAGCACCACGTCGTGGCTCTCTCCGGGCAGACCCGCCTTGGCGAAGCGGGGCACCTGACGGGTGGGGGTGGCGAAGTGTTGGTTGCCCCAGCCGCCGCGCCCGCCCTTGCACAGCACGAAGGGCTGGTCGTCGGACATGTCCTTGATGATCTCACCGCTCTCGGCGTCCCGCACCAGCGTGCCCCGGGGCACACGGATGGTCAGGCTCTCGCCGGCCTTGCCGGACTTGCGGCCGCCCTGGCCGTCCACGCCGTTGGCGGCCACATATTTCCGCTTGTAGCGGAAGTCCATCAGCGTGGACATGTTGTCGTCCACCACCAGGATGATGGAGCCGCCGTCGCCGCCGTCGCCGCCGTCGGGGCCGCCTGCCGCGATGTACTTCTCACGATGGAACGCCACCGCGCCGTTGCCGCCGTTGCCGGCCCGCACGGTGATCCGCGCCTTATCAATAAAACCAGTTGCCATGGTGCTTACCTCACAGTGTTTGAAAATACCTGTATTCTACCCTATTCTACCGGAAAACAGCCGCCGCGTCAACAAAAAAGCTCCCGCCGAAGGCGGGAGCCTTTGCTGCGTGTTTACTCAGCGGGGTAGACGGAGACCTGCTTGCGGTCCTTGCCCAGACGCTCAAAGCGGACAACGCCGTCAGCCTTGGCGAACAGGGTGTCGTCAGTGCCCTTGCCCACGTTGGTGCCGGGGTGGATATGGGTACCGCGCTGGCGCACCAGAATGTTGCCGGCCAGCACGAACTGCCCGTCAGCGCGCTTGGGGCCAAGACGCTTGGACTCGGAATCACGGCCGTTCTTGGTGGAGCCCATACCTTTTTTATGGGCGAAGAACTGCAGAGAAATGTTCAGCATAATTCAGTACCATCCTTTCTGTAAGATACTTTCGCGGGAACAGGAGACGTTACGCCTCCATGACTTCGATATGATCCGGATACTCGTCGTGGAGCTGGGCCAGATAGACCATCAGACCGGTGAGCAGGTTCTGACACGTGCTCTCCGCCGTCTGCGCCAGCCCGCCGGGCAGCCGCAGGGAGATGGAGGCGTCCCTCTCGTTGACTTTCACCGCGGCACACAGTCCCATCACGTCGTTGACGGTGGCTTCCACCAGCCGCACGGCGCTGGTCACGGCGGCGCAGACGATATCCTCGCCCTCAGCCGCGTAACCGCTGTGTCCCTTGGCATCAAAACCGATGATGCGCGATTCCTCTGTGAGGAATGTAACGGTGGTCATCCTGCCTTAGAACGTGATCTTGCCGATCTCGACCTTGGTGTACGGCTGACGATGGCCCTGCCGTTTGCGATAGCCCTTCTTGGGGGTGTACTTGAAGATACGGATCTTCTTGCCCTTGCCGTTCTTGACGACAGTGGCGTCCACCTTCGCGCCCTCCACCACGGGAGTGCCGAACTTGGTGTTCTCACCATCCACGATGGCCAGAACCTGATCGAAAACCACGGAATCACCAGCGTTGACGTCCAGCTTCTCGATGAACAGAGTGTCACCCTCGCTGACATTGTACTGCTTACCGCCAGTCACGATAATAGCCTGCATTACTTGTTGCACCTGCCTTTCCTTCATTACGGACTCGCTGTCGGGGGCGTCCGGACGCGCCGAAACTTGAAACCCATTCAAAGCGGCTCATCAAGTATAACAGCGGATATTCCGTTTGTCAACAGAAATACCCGCTGTTTCTGAAAAAAATCCTTATTTTCCGGTGGGATAGACCAGCTTTTCCACGTTCCAGTCCGCGATGACCTCTGCGTAGTACCGGCAGCAGTCCCGAGCCAGCGCCACGTCCAGATTCCGGTAGTTGCCGCACTCCGCCGCCGATTTGCCGGGCATCTCACCGTCATAGGCCGCGCCCCGGGCGAACACCTGCTGCACCAGCGTCACCGCCTCCGATTCCGAGAGCTGCGCCCCGTCGAACAGGAAGTAGAAGCCTGTCTGGCAGCCCATGGGCCCGAAGTACACCACCGCGTCCTTCCGGGGAGAGTTTCGCAGCAGCGTGGCGATGACGTGCTCCACGGAGTGCATCTCCGCGTTGGTCAGCAGGTCGCCGGTGTTGGGCTTCTTGAACCGCAGGTCGAACGTCACCACGTTCCCGTCGCGGCGGCTCAGGTACAGCCCGGGCACCAGCACATTGTGGTCCACGGTAAAGCTTGCGATACGTTCCATGCTTCAGCCCTCCAGCAGGCGCTCTGCCAGGGGCAGAGCGGTCTTATTCAGATCCCGCATGGCCTGCGGGAAGTTAAAGTAGAAGTCGTGGTGTGCCAGCACGCAGTCGGACACGGATTTCAGCGCCAGAAATTCCACATCGTTGCGCCAGCACACCTGCGCCGCCGCGCAGCCCTCCATCTCGATGAGCAGCGGATGGAACGTGTCGGCGATCCAGCGGGCGCGGTCGCACTCCGTGGCGAACCAGTCGCCGGTGGCCACGCTGCCCACACGGTAGGCGATGTCCATGCCGTCCAGCGCGGCGCGGGCCTCGTCCTGCCGCGCGGTGGGGAAGTCCATGCGGTTCACCGTAGAGATCAGCCCTACGGGGTCGCCGATGCCGGAGGTATCCATATCGTGCTGCATGAACCGATCCGGCAGCACCAGCGTGCCGATGGGCAGGTCCTCGAAGCTGCCCGCCACGCCGACGTTCATCATGAGGTCGGGGTGGTACAGGTCGATGAACAGCTGGGTGGCCATGGCGGCGTTGACCTTGCCCACGCCGCCGCAGCAGGCGATGATGTCCTCGCGGATACGGTAGAACGATACCCCCGCCTTTTCCTGGAGCAGCGGCGTCTCCTCCGTCAGCATACTTTCGATCTCGCCCTTCATGGCGTACAGCAGTCCGATGCGCATGTTGGTGTCCTCCTGAAAATTACATTAGTTTATATTGAGATAAGATTTGTCAAGGGTGTTTTCTGAATCAAAGGAAATTGAGGCGAAAGGGCAAACGGGACGGGGAAATCAGATCGACAAACTGGAATTTGTTTTATAGAGGTCTTTGCAAATACACCATATCTACAAGGTGTACACCACACTCATATATCGGGTGGTCATAATGATCCGTAAAGAAATTTGGCACGGTATGCGAGCGTACAAAGCCACATTTTTCATAAAAGGGTATCGTCAACGGGCTGTCGCCGGTTCCCACTTGCAGTATCGAAAATTGTCTGCGGTATTTTTCAACAAGAAGTTCAATCAGCGCTTTGGCATAGCCTTTTCGCTGAAATGGGGGAACTGTAGCGATATTCTTAATTTCAAGTATTCCATTCCCTTCGTCCGTTACGACACACTCGCATTTCACTCCGTCATCATCAAGAACATACATTTTACCATTATAGAGATAACGGTCAACCATATCTTCCTGCTCATCCGCCAACAGGAGCAAATCAAGATATTGTTTTTTGTTTTCTGTAACTTCTACAATTCTCATCAATCACACCTGCAAATTCCGAGTTGTCGAATCGTTGTCCAGTATAACACACACGAAAGCTGATAGCAAGCAGCCGGTAAGGGCGCACTTACTCGCCGCCTGTCTAAATACAATGACCCGCGGCGGGAAAAGCTGACCTTACGTTGCAATCTTTTGTGCTTTTGTGGTAAGATGTAAAAAAGGTATTCCGCGCCTCGGGCGCGGGTCGTTTCTCGCGGCTTCGGTCGCGCACCACGCAGGGGCTGGCGTCCCGAGGGCCCGTTTTTTGTTCTTCGATTGCGGGCTGCACCCGCGTCCTGCATGTTTGCCTCCGGCGGGAATATTTCGCGCTCCGGCGCGACATCCTTTTACCCTCGGCGGCAAAAGGATGCAAAAACGCCGCCAAAAACCAACGGTTTTTGGATTTCCTTTTGTCTGATTGCAGCCGCGGTACAAAAAGGTTCCGCAAGCGATTCGTTGTACGACGAAATGCGCCGTTCTAAGTCTCGCGTGATACACAGCTGCGGTTTTCAGCGTACCCCAACCGCGCAGAAAAATGTTCCGCCATTCCATACAAAATCGCACCAAGGAGGACAACTATGTCCGTGACAGGCATCATTTGTGAATACGATCCCCTCCACACCGGCCATGCCTGGCTGATGGCCCGGGCCCGGGAGGCGGGCGCTTCGGCGGTGGTCTGCGCCATGAGCGGCAATTTCACCCAGCGGGGCGGTTTCGCTGCGGCGGACAAACTGGCCAGGGCCGAGATGGCCGTGGCCTGCGGCGCGGATCTGGTGCTGGAGCTGCCCACCGTGTGGGCCATGTCCACGGCGGAGCGGTTCGCCCGGGGCGGCGTGGAGGTCCTGACGCGCACCGGCGTGGTGACGGAGCTGCTGTTCGGCTCGGAGAGCGGCGACATGGCGGCGCTGGCGCGGTGCGCGGACTGTCTGGATAGCGGGGACTTGACGGCGGCGCTGGCTGCCGTGCCGGAGGACGGCCGCACCTTTGCCGCCCGCCGCCAGCAGGCAGTGGAAGCGCTGCTGGGACCGGCGGACGCGGTGCTGCTGGCCAGCCCCAACAACACGCTGGCAGTGGAGTATCTCCGCGCCATCCGGCGGCTGAAAAGCCCGCTGACGGCCCGCACGGTGCGGCGCACCGGCGCACAGCACGGCGAAGCGCCCTGCGGCGGCTTCGCCTCGGCATCGTACCTGCGGCAGCTGCTGGCAGCGGGGGAGACGGAGCAGGCGGCGGTCTACATGCCCCCTGCGGCGGCGGACATCCTGCGGCGGCAGCGGGCGGCGGGACGCCTGACAGACCCGCGGCTGTGCGAACGGGCCATTCTGTCCCGCCTGCGGACCATGGAACCGGAGGACTGGCGGCGGCTGGACGGCGGCGGCGAGGGGCTGTACCGCCGAATGCACCAGGCGGCCCACACCGGCGCGACGCTGGCGGATGTGCTGGAGGCGGCCAAGACCAAACGCTACCCGCTGGCGCGGCTGCGGCGGATGGTGCTGGCGGCGTGGCTGGACCTGCCGGAGCCGCCAGAGGAGCTGCCGTACCTGCGGGTACTGGCGGCCAACGGCGTGGGGCGACAGCTGCTGCGGCGGATGCGGGACGCCGGTGCGCCGGTACTGACGAAGCCGGCGGACGCGGCGGCGCTGGGGCCGGCAGCACAGGCGCTGATGGCGGTGGAGAGCCGCTGCACCGACCTCTACGTGCTGGCCCGGCCCGATCCGGCCCAGACCGGCCCGGGACAGGAGCTGCGGTCCGTGCCGGTGATGCGGTGAGAAAATCAGGAAGTTCCTCATGAAGCAGATCCGGAAGAAAAACCGGAAATTAATCGAAGTAAACCGGAAATAAAAAGCCGTCCGCTCCACCGTGGAGCGGACGGCTTTTGCCGTGCTTTTACAAAATGGGAACGGCTGTTATTTCCAACCATATTCGGCAGAAAGGTGAAACGGCGCGTTCGCGTCAGGACTGCTCCTCCACCTCGTAGCCCTCGCGGCGTAGGCTGGAAATAATTTCCTGGATATGGGCCTTGTCGCGGGTCTCCAGCGACAGCTGCACCACGCAGGAGCCGATGGCGGCGCGGGTGTTGCGGCGCTCATGGTTCACGTCCAGCACGTTGGCACCCAGAGAGGATACCACCTCCAGGAACGACGCCAGCGCGTGGGGCTGGTCGGGCAGGACGGTGGAGAACGTCACAGTGCGGCCCTCCTTGGCAAGGCCGCGGGTGAGGATGCGCTCCAGCATGGTCACGTCCACATTGCCGCCGGACAGCAGGGCACAGACGGTCTGGCCCTCGATGCTGGCCTTGTGATACATGGCGGCGGCGATGCCAACCGCGCCCGCGCCCTCGGCCACCAGCTTCTGCTTTTCCAGCACCGTCAGGATGGCGCTGGCGATCTCGCTCTCCGTCACCGTTACCACCTCGTCCACGTACTGGCGGCACATGTCGAAGGTCAGGTCGCCGGGGGTCTTGACCTTGATGCCGTCGGCGATGGTGTCCACGCTGGAAAGCGTGATGATCTCGCCTTTTTTCAGAGATTCCGCCATGCTGGGGGCGCCGGCGGCCTGGACGCCGATGACGCGGCAGGCGGGCTTCAGGTGCTTCACGGCGTAGGCGAGGCCGCCGATGAGACCGCCGCCGCCGATGGGCACGAAGATCGCGTCCACGTCCGGCAGCTGCTCTAAAATTTCAAGGCCGAGGGTGCCCTGACCTGCCATGATACGGTAGTCGTTGAAGGGGTGGATGAAGGTCAGACCCTGCTCGTCCCGCAGGCGCACCGCTTCGGCGTAGGCATCGTCGTACACCCCGGGCACCAGCACCACGTTGGCGCCGTAGCTGCGGGTGGCTTCGATCTTGGAGATGGGCGCACCCTCGGGGATACAGATGGTGGCCCTGATGCCCATGTCGCGGGCGGCGTAGGCCACGCCCTGAGCGTGGTTGCCGGCGGAGCAGGCGATGACGCCGCGGGCCTTCTCCTCGTCGGAGAGGGTGGCAATTTTATAGTACGCGCCGCGGAGCTTGAACGCACCGGTCTTTTGCAGGCAGTCGGCCTTGAGGTAGAAGTCGCAGCCCGGGACGATGCCCTTGGTGGACACCATGGGGGTGCGGCTGATGACGGGGGCCAGCACCTGCTGGGCGTCGTGGAGCATATCCATCGAGATCATGGGGAAACCTCCTTTATCACATTATCCAATTATCCAAACAGGGGCGGCGAGACGCCGCGATCTACTGCGCGAAGCCGGACACCAGATCCGCCAGCACGGCGGCCATGGCGTCCAGACTGGCGGCGGGTATCCACTCCCGCACGCCGTGGAAGTTGTAGCCGCCGGTGGAAAGATTGGGGCAGGGCAGCCCGTCCCAGGACAGCCGCGCGCCGTCGGTGCCGCCGCGGATGGGGACGCACAGCGGCGTCACATCGTTTTTGCGGAAGGCATCCTCTGCCCGATGGATCAGGTCCATGTGGGGGAGGATCTTTTCCTTCATATTATAGTAGCTGTCGGTGGTGACGGCGGAGGCGGTGCCCGGGCCGTACTGGGCGTTGATGGCGTCGGCGCAGCGGTGGAACAGGGCCTTGCGGGCCTCGAAGCGGTCGCGGTCGTGGTCACGGATGATATAGTGGAGCTGGGCCTCCGTCACGTCGCCGGACATGGCGTGGAGGTGGAAGAAGCCCTGATAGCCGTCAGTCTTTTCCGGCACCTCGTCCGTGGGGAGCATGGCGTGGAAGGCCATGGCCACGGTGGCGGCGTTGACCATCACATCCTTGGCGCTGCCGGGGTGGACGCCTACGCCGCGGAAGGTGACGTCGCCGGAGGCGGCGTTGAAGTTTTCATACTCGATCTCGCCCAGAGGGCCGCCGTCCACGGTGTAGCCGTAGTCGCAGGCCAGCTCCGCCACGTCCAGACCGTCCACGCCGCAGCCGATCTCTTCGTCGGTGGTGAATACCACGCGGACCTCGCCGTGGGGGCGGCCCTCCAGCAGCTCCACGGCAGCCATGATCTCGGCGATACCGGCCTTGTCGTCGGCGCCCAGCAGGGTGGTGCCATCGGTGACGATCAGCTCCTCGCCGGCGTGGGCGGACAGGCCCGGGCACAGGGACTCCGTCAGGGAGACGGCGTCGGACAGGGGCAGGTCGCCGCCCTCATACCGGACGATGCGGGGCTTCACATTCTCACCGGAGGCGTCGGGGGATGTGTCCATGTGGGCGATGAGAGCCAGCACCGGCGCGGTGACGCCCGCCGCGGCGGGCAGGGTGGCGATGACGTTGCCGGCGCCGTCCATGTGGGCACCGGCAAGACCCAGACTCTCCAGCTCCGCCAGCAGGACGCGGCCCAGATCCTTCTGCCGCTCCGTGGAGGGGGATGCGCCGGTGTGCTCGTCCGAGGTGGTGTAATAGGTGACATAGCGCAGGAAACGGGAACGTGCGGTCTCCATGGTGATTCCTCCTTATGGGAAATGATTTCTGTCACCAGTGTAGCACATCCGGCGGAGGGCTGCAATGGGGAAAGCGTGTTCGCCAAAAAACGCCAAATTTCGGTGAAAGGACTTGCGGGAAAGCGCGGAACCGTGTAAAATGACAATGTATGCCGTTTGGCGGCATCTATCATCGGACGGGCAGCACGGCTGTCCGCAAGGGGGAAATCAATGTGAAGGAGAAAAAGAACCTTCACAGGAGAATGGAGCGGTGGGAATTCGTCTCACTGGGCCTGCTCCTGTACGACGCGCTGGCGGTGAATGCCGCCTACTTTCTGGCGCTGTGGCTGCGCTATGACATGCGGTACAGCGCCATCCCGCCGGAGTATCTGGCCGCGTTCCTGCGGTTCGCGCCGGTGTACACCGCCGTGTGTCTGGCGGTGTTCTTCCTGCTGCGGCTGTATAACAGTCTGTGGCGGTTCGCCAGCTTCAACGAGCTGGCCCGCAGTCTGGGAGCCACGGCTATCACCTGCGTGTTCCACTGGGTGGGCATGAACGCCTTTGTGTGCCGGATGCCGGTGGCCTACTACGTCATCGGCGCGCTGGGACAGTTCCTGATGGTGACGGCCATCCGGTTCGCCTACCGGTTCATCCGGCTGCTGTCCGCCAGCCGGCGGAAAAACGCCAGGGCAGTACACAACGCCATGATCATCGGGGCGGGCGCCGCGGGACAGGCGGTGCTGCGGGAGCTGAAAACCAGTGAGGCGGCGGACGCCGTGCCCCGCTGCATCATCGACGACGATCCCAACAAGTGGGGCCGCACCATCGACGGCGTGCCGGTGGTAGGCGGCCGCGAGGTCATTGCGGAGACAGCGGAGCGCTACGGCGTGGACCAGATCCTCATCGCCATCCCTACCCTGTCCATGCAGGAGCGGGGCAGGCTGCTGACGCTGTGCAGCGAGACGGGGTGCCGGCTCAAGACACTGCCGGCGCTGTACCAGCTGGCCAACGGCGAGGTGTCCTTGAACAAGCTGCGGCCGGTGGCGGTGGAGGACCTGCTGGGGCGGCCGCCCATCTCCGTGGAGATGGGGGAGATCTTCGCCCAGATCCAGGGCAAGACCATCCTGGTGACAGGCGGCGGCGGCAGCATCGGCAGCGAGCTGTGCCGGCAGATCGCGGCCCATGCCCCCAAGCGGCTTATGATCTTCGACATCTACGAGAACAACGCCTACGCCATTCAGCAGGAGCTGCGGCGGAAGTATCCGGCGCTGGAGCTGACGGTGCTCATCGGCTCCGTGCGGGACAGCAGGCGTATTCAGGCGGTGTTTCAGGAGTACAGGCCGGAGGTGGTGTTCCACGCGGCGGCACACAAGCACGTGCCGCTGATGGAGGGCAGCCCCAACGAGGCCATCAAAAACAATGTGCTGGGCACGTATAAGACGGCGTTCGCGGCCCTGAAGTACGGGGCGCGGCGGTTTGTGCTCATCAGCACGGACAAGGCGGTGAACCCCACCAACATTATGGGCGCCAGCAAGCGGCTGTGCGAGATGGTGGTGCAGGCCATGGATCGGGTCAGCTGCACCGGCGAGTACGGCCTGCTGCCGGAGCTGGGGCGGGGCGAGGAGTCCCACAGCGACATGCAGGGAGGCACACGGTTTGTAGCGGTGCGGTTCGGCAACGTGCTGGGCAGCAACGGCTCGGTGGTGCCGCTGTTCAAGCGGCAGATCGAGACCGGCGGGCCGGTGACGGTGACGCATCCCGACATCATCCGGTACTTTATGACCATTCCCGAGGCGGTGAGCCTGGTACTGCAGGCGGGGGTCTACGCCAAGGGCGGCGAGATCTTCGTGCTGGACATGGGCGAGCCGGTGAAGATCGACACGCTGGCGCGGAACCTTATCCGCCTGTCGGGCCTGCGGCCGGACGAGGACATCCGCATCGAATACATCGGCCTGCGGCCGGGGGAGAAGCTGTACGAGGAGAAGCTGATGGCGGAGGAGGGACTGGAGAAAACGGCCAACGACCTCATCCACATCGGAAAGCCGGTGCCGTTCCGGTACGAGACGTTTTTCGACGGGCTCACGGCGCTGAAGGAGGCGGCGGAGGCCAACTGCGGCGACATCGAGGAGCGGGTGGCGGCCATAGTCAGCACCTATCACCCCCAGCAGGAAAGCGAATAACAGACGGCGCGGCCGCTCTCCATTCAGGGGGCGGCCGCTGTTGGCATAGGGACTTGCCGCAGGGGCATACGCTCATGGAAAAGGGAGGTATGCGCGTATGATCTCTGCATTTTTGCTGCTGCTGTGCAACAGCCTGTTCCTGTCGCTGCATCTGTCCGGCGGCACGGGGTCCTTCCCCAAGCCATTGACTGCCGCCCAGGAGCGGGAGTACCTGCGGCGGTGCGCCGAGGGAGACATGGAGGCACGGAACCTGCTGGTGGAGCACAACCTGCGGCTGGTGGCGCACATTATGAAAAAGTACTACACCCAGGCGGATGACCAGGAGGATCTGATCTCTATCGGTACCATCGGGCTCATCAAGGCGGTGAACACGTTCCGCGCCGACAAGGGTATCCGGTTGGCTACGTATGCGAGCCGGTGCATCGAAAATGCTATCCTATCGAAGCGGAACAAACGGCGATTGAGGCGGAAAAGCCATGAACCTTTTGGGGCAAAATGGTCTATGTATTACTTCTGCGCTTTCAGGTGCTTCACGGCGGCGTCTACCAGTTCCAGCTTCTGCTCCGTGGAGCAGGGCAGCTTCCGGACATTTTTCAGCACCTGACCGGACTGGAACTTTGCCAGCTCCCGTGCAAGCTCCTGCTTTGCCTGCGGTGATTTTGGAAAAATCAGAAATACTTCCATCGCTGTCCCTCTCCCCGGAGCGTTTGATGGTTCACTTTATGCGCGATTTCGGGCGTATATGTAGACGCTTCGCACATTGCGCATGTCAAATGTCCCAATACTATGTGCAAACCGGGATACTTGATCCGGTCATCTATGCGGCGGAATAATGTCAGGAAAAATCGCTTTCTGAAAAAGATGCTGGTATGAGCCGGAAAAGAGAGGGAGTGCAGATGCACTCCCTCTCTTTTCCATATGCTTTTATGATATGTTATCCCTGTTTCTGCTTCTGGCGGAGCGGCCGCCGTTGAAGGCGGTGTTCCCGGATATCATCACGCCCCGTACTGCGGTGAAAAGGCGCAGCGCCTTTTGAATATGCCGTTTATGAAGGATTTGATATCCCCTAACAATCCGTATTTCCCTGCGCGGATTTGATCCTCCGATACATCTCCTGCATCTGCCGGTCAATTTCGGCGATCTTGCCCGCGCATGCAAGCATCTCCTCGTTGATGCCCTCCGGCAGCTTTGTCTTATCAACCTTATACCGGATATCGTGCTCTAAACTGGCCCAAAAGTCCATAGCGATCGTGCGGATCTGAATTTCCGCAGTTACCAGCTCCGTCCTGTCTGACAGATACACCGGTACCCGGATATCCAGATGTAATGAGCGGTATCCGTTATAGTTTGGTGTGCGGATATAGTCTTGCCTTTTGATGATCTTGACATCCTTTTGCCGCTCCAGCATCTCCGCCACCCGGTACACATCGTCGATATAACTGCACACTACCCTGACACCGGCGATATCATTGATGTGCTCCCGCGCTGCCTCAATGGTCAGCGGCAGCCCTTTATTCAGCAGCTTGGCCGCAAGGCTTTCCACAGACTTTACGCGTCCTTCAATGTGGTGGATGGGGTTTCTTGCATAGAGCACCTTGAACTCATTGTTCAGTATTTCAAATTTCAGTGACAGCTGCTTTACAGCGGAATCATAGAGGTTCTGCATGAGCTGTATCTCATATGGATCATTACAAAGTACCGCTCGGAATTCTGTTCTTACCATTTGCTTGTTGCCCTCCCTTTTTAATTTCGCCCTCCGAGGCCCAGACAAAGGCGCTCCATAGCGGGCGGATGGCGGCTGAGCTGATGCTGCGCTCTTTTCCGTGTCCAGAATGAAGCGATCTTGAGGATTTTCTTCCTGCACGCCTTCTTTTATCGGAACAGCAAAAGACTAACCTTCGCTACCTGACTGACGAAGCGGATCATCTCCTCCTTGCTGTACTTGTCGTAGCCCTCTACAATAACATGCATCAACCCGTTGGAAAGATGCGTATACATCATCTCCAACTCGGTTTCACTGGCCTTCGGCAATTCCCTGTGCCAATAAGCAAGGCTGCCCGGTTTTGCCAGAGCGATCATTTTCGCAATGACAGCCGAACTGGTATTCCCCAGAATGAGTGTCCGGCAGGCTTCCTGATTTTGATCGACCATGGCATAGAGGGCTTCGATCAGAGCCGCCACATCAAAGGAATTAACATATCGGAGGGATTTCTCAAACTCATCAATGAGCTCATTCTCAATGCTCTCCAGCAGTGCAAAGCAGTCACTGTAATGGGTATAGAAAGTAGCCCGGTTGATCTGGGATAGTTCGCAGAGTTCCTTTACTGTGATTTTATTGACCGGTTTCTCCTTCAGCAGCTTCAAAAAAGACTGCTTGAGTATCATCTGCGTATAGCGTTTCCTCGCATCCAGTTTCGCCATCCGGAAATCTCCCTCAAAAAGATCATCACGTTCCTCAACACACCGGCGGGCTGTGTTGATTTAATTTCAGCTGTGCAGTAAGTGCTGATTGTTTCTGTTTTTCACTTCAAGTATACTATACTTGTGAAAGATAATCAACACTTGTGCAATTATTTTGAGAGGAGGCTTTTTGAATGTTTGATAAATACCTAATTACAGGCGCTACCGGCTTCCTCGGCAGAGCCGTTGCGGCGGAGCTGGTACGCCACGATGCTCAGGTGCGTGCGCTTGTGCTGCATAACGACCCCTATATCAGCCTGCTCCCGAAGGAGGTCCGTACCGTCGCCGGCGATGTGTGTGATAAAAGCTCTCTTGCGGACTTCTTTGCGGACGCCGACAGCCGTACCTGTGTGATCCACTGCGCAGGCATTATCTCCGTCGCGTCCAGACCCGGCCCGAAGCTCTATCAGGTCAATGTGGGCGGCACATGGAGGATCCTCCGGCAATGCATGGAGCACGATGTGGGAAGATTCATTTATGTCAGCTCCGTCCATGCCATACCGGAAAAACCGGAGGGCTGCGTTATCACGGAAAGCGCTGACTTCTCCCCGGGTCTTGTAGACGGCGATTACGCAAAGAGCAAGGCGGCCGCAACCGAACTGGTCTTTGCCGCGGCGGAGCGTGGGCTGAATGCCGGCATTGTCTTTCCCTCCGGCATCATCGGACCGGGTGACGTACAGGGAGGGAGTTTTACTTCCATGGTAAGGTCTTTCCTGGCCGGAAGGCTGCCCTTTGCCGTTCGCGGTGGGTATGACTTCGTGGATGTACGGGACGTTGCAAAAGGCATTCTGGCCTGTTCCGAAAGCGGAGAGCCCGGCAAGGGCTACATCCTGTCCGGCCACTACATTACGATCCGTAAGATGCTTCAGCTTGTCGGAAAGGCCGCAAAGCTGAAATATCGCCCCGTCTGTCTGCCATTGGGCCTTGCAAGGTTGGCAGCTCCATACTGCGAACGCCGGAGTCTGAAGGATCGAAAGCCGTTGTTTTTCACCCCCTATTCCGTTACGGTCCTCGCCTCAAACGGGCAATTCAGCCATGCCGCCGCATCGGAATGCTTCGCGTATCAGCCGCGCCCCGTGGGGGAGACTTTGCGGGACATGACAGTCTGGCTTATGGCGCGGAAGGAAAAGGGCGAGCTATGAGTTCGCCTCTGCGTCATGATGCCCCGCCTCTTGCGTAAGGAGCGAGCCTCCCGCTGCCATAAAGGATATCTTGACGGGCCTGCTGCGGGAGGACGCTCTCAGGAGCGTCCTCCGCTTCCTTTCCCGCCCGGCAGGAAAGAGTTGCGGCGGGCGGCGTTTTATGCTATATATTAAATAGCCATAAGGCGGCGGACAGGTGATGTCCGCCGCCTTATGGCGCGTATTCCTCCTTGCGGAGATACCTTTGTTTGTCAGCCCCTATCGGCGGCCAGCGCCTTGTCGATTTGGGCTTGCAGCGCCTCCGCCTGATTCTTTTCCGTAACAGCACCCACGATGGGATCGCCCACGATATTGCCGTTGCGGTCAACCACATAGGTGGTGGGGTATGCAAAGATGTTGGCGGTGAACTTGCCTGCCTCTCCATCGGAAGCAAAATACACGTTCTGATAGGTCGCGCCCTTCTTGGCAAGCACATCCTTCGCCTCCGCGATCGCTGACTCATCGCCGTCCAGCGTGAAGGTGTTGACGCCGATGAGGGCGCCGCCCTTCTCCGCAAGCTCCTTGTTCAGGGCATCCAACTCACCAAGCTCTCCTACGCAGGGATTGCAGGTGGTAAACCAAAAATTCACAACGGTGACGGCGTTGCCGGAAAACAGAGTGCTGCTGTCCACATCGTTTCCGTCCAGATCCTTGCCGGTAAAGGCGGGGAACTTCTGCGCGATGCTGCCGTCATCGGGCGGCGTGGTCATGTCGCTGCCCGCCGGTACGCTCATGCCGCCATCCTCTGCGGGCGTCCCAGATAAGCTGGGGAATTTTTCCTCCAATGCAGCCAGCCGGTCCTCGATATTTTTGATTTCCGTGGCTTTTTCCTTCAGCAGCTCGTACTCCTCGTCGGTGAACTGCTCCTTGGCGGCTTCAATGGTGCTCAGCAGAAATTCGCCGTAGTTTTTGCCGTTCTCCATCGTGGCCATGCCCTTGTCGGCGGACAGAAAGATCTTCTCCCACAGCTCGGTGTTCTCTGCCTGGATGGCGTTCTCCTGTGCCATCAGCTCATCGTACAGCGCTGCCGCCTCCTCGGCGGTCTGCGGCTCCTTGTCCGTGTCCTCATTCCCCTCCGCTTGCTTCGCGCCGCAGGCGACCGTACCGGCGGCCAGCACCAGCGCCAGCAGCAGTGTGATGATTTTCTTTGCGTTCATTTTGTTTCCTCCGTTTTTAATTCATTTGCAGGTTCTTTTTTACCGTCTCCAAAGCCGTAGCGGAAGCTGACGGCACTGGTGGGACAGGCGCGGACGCACATCCCGCAACGGATGCACTCGGTATGGTTGGGCGTCTTTGTCACGTCCACATCCATTTTGCAGGCCTTGGCGCATTTCCCGCAGGAGACGCATTTGCTCCTGTCTACCTTCATCTGGAACAGAGATACCCTGTTGAACAGCGCGTAAAACGCACCCAGCGGGCACAGCCACTTGCAGAAGGGCCGGTAAAATACGATGCTCAGTACGATCACTGCCAGCAGAATACTGAATTTCCAGGTAAACAGGCTGCCCAGCGCCGCCCGGATGCCGGAATTGGCAAGGGACAGCGGAATGGCGCCCTCCAGCACGCCCTGGGGGCAGAGGTACTTGCAGAAGAAGGGGTCGCCCATGCCCACGTCGTTCACAAGGAATGCCGGCAGCAGAAAGACCATCACCAGCAGAACGGCGTACTTCAGGTATGTCAAGGGCTTCAGCTTCTTTGTGGAGAGCTTCTTTGTGGGGATCTTATGCAGCAGCTCCTGAAACCAGCCGAAGGGACACAGAAAGCCGCAAATAAAGCGCCCCAGCAGAACTCCCAGCAGAATGAGAAAACCTGTGATGTAATAGGAAAAGCTGAATTTGGACGAGCCTACCACTGCCTGAAACGCTCCGATGGGGCAGGCGCCGGAAGCCGCCGGACAGGAATAGCAGTTCAGCCCCGGCACACAGACGGTTTTCCCCGCACCCTGATACAGTCCGCCCTTGAGGAAATTCGGCAGGTGCAGGTTGGTCAATAGGGCTGCCCCCGCCTGTATCCAGCCCCGAAGGCGGGACAGGGCCTGTGATACATTTGAAAACTTCTTACCCAATGCCCACACACTCCAGACATAATTTGATGGCCTTGCTCAGTACCGACGCCGCCTCGCCCCGCCAGACGCCGAAGCACAGCATGGCGGCTCCCGCCAGCAGCAGCGTGACTTGCGCCGCCTTTTTTCCGTGGTTCAATTTTCATCACCCTTCCTGTTTTCTGCTGCCATCATAGTACAAAAGAGTTAAAGTCTCTGTTAAGAACGGAAATTTTGCGCAAACATTATTTGCTTTTGCGATAATAATGAACAAGGCGGAATTTTATCATCGCCCCGCTGGAGATGCAAGGCTTCGGCCGTGTTCTCTATCAAGCTTACGAAACGACGTGAGGTGCCGTTATGAAAATGAAGGGCAAGCCGCAGGCGAAGCAATACGTCATCTACTCCCGCAAGTCCAAGTTCACCGGCAAGGGCGAGAGCATCGAGAACCAGATCGAGCTGTGCCGCCAGTACATCGCCATGCACTTTGGCGAGGAAGCGGCGGAAAACGTGCTGGTCTACGAGGACGAGGGCTTTTCCGGCGGCAATCTGGAGCGCCCGCAGTTCAAGGAAATGATGAAGGACTCGCAGAAGATCGCCTTTGCCGCCATCGTGGTCTACCGCCTCGACCGCATCAGCCGCAATATCGGCGACTTTGCCAAGCTCATCGAGGATTTGGGCGACCGGCACATCGACTTCATCTCCATCCGCGAGCAGTTCGACACGTCCTCGCCCATGGGCCGCGCCATGATGTACATTGCGTCCGTGTTCTCCCAGCTGGAGCGGGAGACCATCGCCGAGCGCATCCGGGACAACATGCATGAGCTGTCCAAGACCGGGCGCTGGCTGGGCGGCACAACGCCCACGGGCTACGCCTCGGAGAGCCTGTCCAGCGTGACGGTGGACGGCAAGGTGAAGAAAGCCTGCAAGCTCAAGCCCATCCCGGAGGAAATCCAGCTGGTCAAGACGATCTTCGAGGTGTTCATGGAGACCGGCTCTCTCAGCAAGACCGACCAGTACCTGCTGGAGCACCGCTGCGTCACGAAGCGCGGCAAGCAGTTCACACGCTTTGCCATCCGGGGCATTCTCACCAATCCGGTCTATATGATCGCCGACGACACGGCGTATCAGTATCTGAAAGAGAACAATGTGGATTTGTTTGCCGAACGCTCGGAATTCGACGGCGAGCACGGCATCATGGCGTATAACCGCACCCTCCAGCGCCCCGGCAAGGCAAACCAGATCCGCCCGATGGAGGAATGGATCGTGGCGGTGGGCAAGCATCCCGGCATCATCGCGGGCAGCGATTGGGTGCGGGTGCAGGCCATGCTGGATGTCAACAAATCCAAGAGCTACCGCAGGCCCCGCAGCAACGTGGCACTGCTGTCCGGCCTGCTGCGCTGCGGCGAATGCGGCGACTATATGCGCCCGAAGCTGACCAACCGCAAGAATGCGGACGGTGAGCTGGTCTACACCTACATGTGCTCCACCAAGGAGCGCAGCCACGGCACGGTCTGCGCCATGAAAAACTGCAACGGCAACACGCTGGACGCCAAGATCATCGAGGAGATCCGCAAGCTTTCCACCGACAAGGAGACCCTTACCCGGCAGCTGGCGCAGACCAAAAAGGTCATCAGCGGCAGCAAGGAGGGCTACGACGCAGAGCTGGCGCTGCTCCGGGAAAAGCACACCGAAACGGAGGACCGCATCAAACGGCTGGTGGAGTCCCTGTCCGTTGCCAGCGACACCTCAGCAAAGTACGTCATGGAGCAGATCGACGCGCTCCATCAGGAGAGCGAGACACAGCAGCTGCGCCTCGCCGAGCTGGAAGCCCTCACTGAACAGAGCCGGATGCTCCATCAGGAGTTCGCCTTCCATCAGGAGATGATCGAATCCTTCGCCAGCGCAGTGGATTCTGCCACGCTGGAGGAAAAACGCCGCTTGCTGCGCACCATCGTCAAAAAGGTGGTCTGGGACGGCAAAAACGCCTATGTTTACCTTTTTGCAGAGGATGGAGAGGCGGATTTGCCGCCCATTGACCAACCTATGTATCCGTTAGGAGCGGATAGCGAATGAGATACTGATGCACTTCCGGGCGCAGCGGAAGCTGCAGGGGGAGGTGTCGCTGTCGGACACCATCGAGACGGGGCCGGAGGGAGATGCCTTGTACCTCAGCGATGTGGTGGGCGAGGAGGACACCATGCTGGAGGAGCTGCAGGACAAGGAGAACCGCAAGCTCATCCGGCGGCTGGTGGCGGAGGTGCTGACGGAGCGGGAGGCCGACATCATCCGGCGGCGCTACGGACTGGACGGACGACTGCCCCAGACCCAGAAGCAGGTGGCGGCTCTGTACGGCATCAGCCGGAGTTATGTATCGCGGATTGAGAAGAAGGCACTGGGGAAGCTGGAGGAAGCGCTTCGGGGGCGTGTATAAGAGAAAACATGCAGCGATTTTACTCTGGAGAAAAATATTTCTCTTATAAGTATAATGCGGATTTTTCGTGTATTTTTTACGGAATATTTGCGGATATAATGGGGGAATAGCAGCTTTATATAGGGGGATTGTGCAGGTTGCAAGAGAATTCACCTATGAGGGTGAAAAAAATTCCTTACGAAAGATATTGCCTTTTTATGGGGGGAGCAGGTATAATACACAATTGGTATAGAACCCCTTTAGGGTGGATTTTGGGAGGACAAAAAAGAATGAGAAATATCAAGTGCGGTGTTGCGGACATCCGCAAGCGGGTCTTTGCCGAGGTGGCGAAGCTGGCCTATGAGGGTGGAGACTACACGCGCATGGAGAAGCTGCCCTATGAGATCGTGCCCGGCGAGGTGGGGCGGCAGCGGGAGTCCGTGTTTCTGGAGCGGGCCATCGTGGGTGAGCGCATCCGGCTGGCCATGGGCCTGCCGCTGCGGCCGGTGACGGAGCACTCGGTGCTGTCCGACGGCGTGGAGGAGAGTGCCATCGCCGCGAAGTACTACGATCCCCCGCTGATCAACGTCATCAAGTACGCCTGCAATGCCTGCGCGCCCACCCACTACGAGGTGACCAGCGCATGCCAGGGCTGTTTGGCGAGGCACTGTCAGTACGCCTGCCCCAAGGGGGCCATCTCCACGGAGCGGGGTCAGGCCGTCATCGACCAGGATAAGTGCATCAAATGCGGCAAGTGCAAGGAAGCCTGCTCCTATCAGGCCATTATCAAGTTCACCCGCCCCTGTCAGGAGGCCTGCGGCATGCACGCCATCGGACAGGATGAGTACGGACGGGCGGACATCGACTACGACAAGTGCGTGAACTGCGGCATGTGTCTGGTGAACTGCCCCTTCGGCGCCATCGTGGACAAGGGCCAGCTGTTCCAGCTGATTCACGCCATCCGCAAGGGCGATAAGGTGGTAGCCATCATCGCGCCGGCCTTCTGGGGTCAGTTCGGCGACAACGTGACTCCGGGCCAGATCCGCGAGGCCATGAAGATGCTGGGCTTTGCCTCTCTGGAGGAGGTGGCCATCGGCGCCGACCTGTGCGCCATCGAGGAGGCCGAGGAGTTCCTGCGGGACGTGCCGGAGAAGCAGCCGTTCATGGCGACCTCCTGCTGCCCCGCCTGGTCTGTCATGGCCAAGAAGGAGTTCCCGGGCTTCGCACCCTACATCTCCATGACCATGACGCCCATGGTGCTGACGGCGCGGCTGCTGAAAAAGAAGGACCCCAACTGCCGCATCGCCTTTATCGGCCCCTGCGCCGCCAAGAAGCTGGAGGCCAGCCGCCGCTCCGTCCGCAGCGATGTGGACTTCGTGCTGACATTTGAGGAGCTGCGGGGCATGTTCGAGGCCAAGGGCATCGACTTCTCCCAGATCGAGGACAGCGCGGCCCACTACGAGGCATCCGCCCCCGGCGTGGGCTTCGCCGCCGGCGGCGGCGTGGCCAAGGCAGTGGAGGAGGTCATCCACCGGATCCGTCCCGAGGTGGAGGTCAAGACCGTAGCAGCGGAGGGCCTGGACGAGTGCCGCAAGATGCTGCGCGGCGCCCGCACCGGCAAGTACAACGGCTATCTGCTGGAGGGCATGGCCTGCCCGGGCGGCTGCATCGCAGGCGCCGGTACAGTCCAGCCGGCGGAGAAGTCCCGCCGGAATCTGGAACGCTACAAGCAGGCGGCGCCCATGGCCAACCCCATGGATACCCCCTATCTGGAGGACATCCATCTGGTGTACGAGAGCGGCGACGAGTGGGACTACGTGGAGCGCCACTGACGCGGAGACACTGAGGTATATGCCATCGACCTCCCGAACCGATCCGGTTCGGGAGGTCTTTTACGGCAGAGAACAGGAGGAGCGTGTATGACGGAACGCATCATCGATGGGGAGCTGCGGCTGGCCCGGGAAAAGGGGATGGCGCAGGTCACGGCCAATATCTACGACTTCAACCACCAGAGCCGGGAGATGTTCCGCGCCGCGGGGTTCCGGCCCACCGGCGGAGAGTGGTATGCGCACCAGCTTTGAATCAGAAGAGGAAGCAGGCGAGTGGTTTTCCATATACAAAAAAGCTGTTCTGTCAGAGACAGAACAGCTTTTTTTACGTCATTCATTCTCTCCCAGCACGATGCGGTAGTAGTCGTACTGGATGATGAGCCGCGCGTAGGTGTATTTGGCGGAGACAAGGCGGTTGACGGCGTCCACGTAGCCCTCCTCCGGTGTGACGCCGGGGGCGGGGGTGAAGGTGCCGGTGTGGGCCTCGTAGACGCCGGCGGCGGTGGCCCAGCTGTTGCCCACGGGAGTGGGCAGTACCACCAGCGGGATGCAGCCGGAGGCGCTGGCAGGGTCGTAGTTATCCGCCAGGATGTCGCGGCCGGACAGCAGGCGGGAGTCGTAGCGAAGGCCGAACAGGTTGCTGAGGGTGGGCACGATGTCCACGGCGCTGCAGGGCGTGTCCACGGTGACGGGCTGGTCCATGCCTCCGCACCAGAGGATCAGCGCGTTGCGGTAGCGGGAGGTGTCCAGATCCGAGTCCTGACGGCCCGTCAGCTCGGCGTAGTAGTCCACGCCGGTCTCCGCCAGCGCGTAGGGGTAGTGGTCGGCGGAGAGACAGATCACGGTGTCGTCGGCGATGCCGCGGGCCTCCAGCTGGTCCACCAGATACGTCAGGGCGGCCTCCAACTCCAGATTGGCGGCTACGTAGGCCTGCACCGGCGCACTGGCGTTGGGGTAGGCGGCCTCCGCTGCGGCGCGGTTCTTGGCAGCCATGGACTGGCCCCAGTTATAGCTGCCGTGGCCGCTGACGGTCATGTAGTAGGCGTGGAAGGGCTGGCCGGTGGTGAGGTAGGCGTCCACACAGCTGTCCAGCGTGGCCTCCAGCATTTCCAGATCGGAGTAGGGCCAGCTGCTGTCCTGAGTGGCCAGAGTCAGACCGGAGCCAATGCCCTCATAGTCGTAGCCCAGGTTGGGGTGAGTGGCGTTGCGGCCATAATAATTATAGGTGTTGTTGTGCCACGCCGGTGTCTGATAGCCCAGAGCGCGGAACTGATTGCCCAGCGCCAGCGGCATGTAGTCATAGCGGCTGGCCCAGAAGCTGACATCGCCGCCCACCCATGTGGGCAGCAGGCCGGTGAGGACGGCAAACTCGCCGCCGGTGGTGGACTGGCCCCAGCCGGGCTGGTAGTAGTTGCTGAACACGAAGCCCTCGTGGGTCAGGCGGTACAGGGTGGGGGTCAGCTCCTGAGAGATGAACCAGGGCGAGAAGGACTCTGCCGTCAGCAGGATCAGGTTCTTGCCTGCGAACATGCCGGTATACTGGTTCTGGCGGGAGGGAGTACGGGCGGCCATATAACGGTGCAGCGAGGCCAGCGTGCTGTCGCCGGTGGACTCGGCTAACGCGGTAAAGTCGATGTCCAGCCTATTGTAGCCGTAGTCCACGGGCGTGGGCTCCGGTTCCGGGCCAGGCTCCGGCAGGGGTTCCAGCGGCGGCGTGGGCACGCCGGTGACGGCGTAGGTCAGCTCCAGCCGCAGAGCAGTGTTCAGACCGAAGCGGGGGACGGCACTGTTGGTGTTGAAATCGTAGGTGAACAGCGCGGCGCTGGGGCCGAAGCGGCCGATGGCGTCTCCGCTGCCCAGCGTCAACAGGGCCAGCAGCGCCAGCACCAGCAGACCGCGGCGGCCCATGGAGTCCTCCGGTACGATGCGGCGGCGCAGGACAATGGCCAGCACCGGCGGCACCAGCGCCAGGAGGATGAAGGGCAGGCGGGGCAGCACCACATCGGGGATGGTACCGGCGAAGTCGCCCACCACGTGACCGGTCATGGTGACCATGAACGTCAGGGCAAAGTAGGACTTGAAGTAGCTCTTGCAGCAATACTCCACGCAGACGCAGACGGTCCACAGCAGCGTCAGGATCAGCGCGGCCCAGCGGGAGACCCTGCGGCAGGGCAGAGCATTGGCCAGCAGGCTGATGAGCAGGCCCAGACCCAGCGCAGTCAGGGCGGTAGGCGCCAGCGCCGCGTCGAAAAAGACAGTGCCGCTGTCGAAAGCGCGCAGCAGCAGTTCATGGTACAGCAGGGCCAGCGGGAAAAAGAGCCAGCGCAGCGAATAGCGGGAGGCCGCAGGTGCCTCCGGCTGCGACACAGTATCCAGTTGGGCGGGGGAGGTGCTCTCCATACGGTTCGCCACCTTATTTCAGACCGGTGAGTCCGGCGGAATTCTCTTTATTGTAGCACGATGCGGCAGAAACTGCAACTGCCGGTGCGGTCATTCCTCCGGCGGGTCCGGCAGAAATTCCATCAGGTCGGCGGGCTGGCAGTCCAGCGCGGCACACAGGCGGTTCAGGGTGTCCAGCCGCACGGCACGGGCCTTGCCGGTCTTGAGAATGGACAGGTTGGCTATGGTGATGCCTACTCGCTCGCTCAGCTCCGTCAGGCTCATTTTGCGGCGGGCCAGCATGATATCAATGTGAAATACGATCATACTGCCACCTCACACCGTCAGGTCGCTCTCATCCTGGAGGCGGGCGGCATCGGCTACCAGACGGCTCAGGGCCATCGCCATGACGCCTACCAGAGTGCAGACCATGACGCCCGCGGGCATGGCGATGACCGTCATGCCGGGGGAGCCGGCGCCCAGCAGAGCCAAGGTGATGACACCCGCCGGCACCAGCACTGCGTCGAAAAATGCCAGGCGGGACACAGTGGCCATGGCCCGGGCATTCTCCATACAGAAGGCGTCGCCGCGGCCGATGCGGCCGAATACGGCCCACAGAGCGGCCATGGCCCAGAATACCGGTACGGCGAACAGCCACGCGAAGATCAGGCAGGGCCAGAAGGCCCAGGCGTACTCAGGGTCGGCCAGGGCGATGCCGTGGCCCAGCTGAGGCAGGAACCAGAAAAAGATGGCCCCGCACACCAGGGCTGCGATCATAAGGCCGATGCGCAGCAGGACGGCCAGCTTTTTATGCGCGATATGCTTCATGTCTCACACATCCTTTCTGGTGTCAGCATACCACGGGTTATATCGTTTGTCAATCATTATTTATCGAAATACAATAAAAAATTACTGCGAAGCAATAAATAGAAAAATTCAGCAGAAAGCGGTTGCATTTTGGCGGGACATGGTGTATCATAGAGCGCGAGAACAACCGCATATTTGTCTTCGGGGCGGGGTGAGATTCCCCACCGGCGGTATAGTCCGCGAGCGGCGAGAGCTGCATGAACCGGTGTGATTCCGGTACCGACAGTATAGTCTGGATGAGAGAAGGCGTGTATGGCATTTTTGTAATGCTCTTTTTTGATGCGTACACCTTGGAAGGCAATTTCCGGGTGTTTATCATCGAAAAGGAGTGTTTTTTTATGACTCAGAAGCAAAAGACCCATCGTATCGCCGTGGCCGCCCTGCTGGCGGCGGTGGCCGCCGTCCTCCAGTTCGTGGAGTTCTCCATCCCCATCATGCCCGCGTTCGTGAAGCTGGACATCTCCGACCTGCCCGCCCTGCTTGGCACGTTCTCCCTCGGCCCCGTCTACGGCGTCGCCATCCAACTGGTGAAGAACCTGCTGCACCTGCCCTTCGGCTCCAGCGCCTGCGTGGGCGAGCTGTCCAACTTCCTGCTGGGCGCTACCTTCGCCCTCATCGCCGGTATCATCTACAAGAAGCACAAGAGCCGTTCCGGCGCTCTGTGGGGCTCTGTGGCCGGCGCCGCCGCCATGGCGCTCATCAGCCTGCCTCTGAACTATTTCATCGTCTACCCCGCCTATGTGGTGCTGTACGGCCTGCCGCTGGAGGCCATCGTGGGCATGTATCAGGAAATTCTGGGCACGGTGGCGCAGATCCCCACCGGCAACGCCCTGTTCAACTGCCTGCTGGTGTTCAACGTCCCCTTCACCCTGTGCAAGGGCCTTCTGGACGTGGCGCTGTGCTTCCTGATCTACAAGCCCCTCAGCCCTCTGCTGCACAAGTAAGCGGACAGATACATAAAAAGCTCCCCCGACACCGTGTCGGGGGAGTTTTTTATGTATCCGTGTTATTCGGCGGTTCTGCTGGCGGCTTCGCGGCCGGCGCGGAACGCCTGAAGGTTCAGATCCTTGACCTTGGCGGGCACCGTCTCCGCCACGATCTGCTCCCAGTCGATATCGGGGCAGCCCAGGGAGTCGCACATGGCGCCGAACAGCACCACGTTCATGCACTTGGGATTGCCCAGCTCCAGAGCGATGTCGCTGGCGGGAATCGCGATGGTCTTGAAGTGCCTGGACATAGCCTCGATGCAGCCCTCGGGGTACGTCTCGGCGCCGGAGGCGATGGTGGTGGACTTGATGGCGTAGTCATTGATGACGACCACGCCGCTGGGCTTCAGGAACTCCGCGTAGCGGACGGCTTCCATCTTCTCCAGGGCCACCATGATGTCGGCCTCGCCGCGGCCAAACACGGGGCCGTAGACCTTGCTGCCCCAGCGGACCTGGGTGGACACGCTGCCGCCGCGCTGGGCCATGCCGTGGACCTCGCTCTGCTTGACATCGTAGCCGGCCTTCATGAAGCCGTTGGACATGATCTTGGAGATCAGGATAGCGCCCTGACCGCCTACGCCTACCAACAGGCAGCTTTTCACATCGCTCATGTTACTTCTCCTCCTTTTCGATAGCGCCGAAGGGACACGCCTGGGCACAGACGGTGCAGCCCACGCACTGGGTGCGGTCGATGAATGCCTTGCCGTTCTCCATGGAGATGGCGGGGCAGCCCACCTTCAGACAGCTCTTGCAGCTCCTGCACTTGTCGGCATTGACCACGCACATGCCGTTCTCGTGCTTCATCCGCTTGATCAGCAGGCAGGGACGGCGGGTGACGATGGCGGGGTGCTTGCCCTCGTTAAGGGCGGCCACTGCGGCGTCCACGGTCTGCTTCATGGCCTTCAGATCCTGAGGATCCACAGTGAACACGGGTGCGAAGCCGTAAGCCTCCAGCACACCCTCCACGCGGATCATGGGGGCAGGCTCGCCCATCAGGGTGAAGCCGGTGCCGGGGTTGTCCTGGTGGCCGGTCATGCCGGTGATGCGGTTATCCAGCACACAGGGGATCATGCGGCCGTTGTTGTAGATGATCTCGGCGGCGCCGGTCATGCCGCTGTGGAAAAACGTGGAGTCGCCCATGACGCCGAACACCACCTTATCGGTGACGCCCTCGCGCTGGAAGGATTTGGCGATGCCCATGCCTACAGTGAAGCCGCCGCCCATGCAGAGGCAGGCGTCCATGCAGTTCAGGGGCGCGGCGCTGCCCAGAGTGTAGCAGCCGATGTCGCCGGTGACCACGTAGTTCTTGTTCTTGGACAGGGTGTAAAAGAAGCCGCGGTGAGGACAGCCGGGGCACAGCGCGGGGGGACGCTTGGCAGCCTGAACCTCGGTGATGACCTGATAGCTGGGCTTCACGCCCAGCACCCGCTCACGCACCAGCTCGGTGTTCAGCTCGTACATGTTGCCGGTGAGCTCCTTGCCCACGCAGTCGATGCCGGCGGCCTTGATCTGCTCCTCCATGAACGGCTCCAGCTCCTCGATGACGTACAGCTTTTCCACTTTCTTGGCGAAGTCGCGGATCAGGCCCATGGGCAGGGGGAAGGTCAGGCCCAGCTTCAGGAAGGATGTGCCCTCGGGGAATACCTCCTTGGCGTACTGATAGCTGATGGAAGCGGTGATGACGCCCACCTTGCCGTCGCCCAGCTCCAGCTTGTTCAGGCCGTTCTCCAGTGCGCGGGTGCAGCCGTACTCCGCCAGCTTGGCCAGACGCTCCTCCACAATGGGGTGGTTCATGTAGGCGTGAGCGGGGGTGCAGACAAACTTGCGGACGTTGCGCTGGTAGGTGGGAGCGGCATGCTCGGTGCGCTCGCCGAATTCCACCAGACCTTTGCTGTGACAGACGCGGGTAGTGGTGCGGTACAGCACAGGGGTATCGAACTCCTCGGAGATCTCGCAGGCCAGCTTCACAAAATCCTTGCACTCCTGAGAGTCGCTGGGCTCCACCATAGCGACCTTGGCGGCCCGGGCATAGAGACGGTTATCCTGCTCGTTCTGGGAGGAGTGGCAGGAGGGGTCATCAGCGCTGACAACGATGTAAGCGCCGTTGACGCCCATGTAGCCGGCGGTAAACAGGGGGTCGGCGGCCACGTTCAAACCTACCATCTTCATGGTGCAGAAGGAGCGGGAGCCGGCCATGGCCGCGCCGTAGGCCACCTCGGCGGCCACCTTTTCGTTGGGGGCCCACTCACAGTACACATCCTTGCCGTACTGGGGCAGGTTCTCCAGGATCTCCGTGCTGGGGGTCCCGGGGTACGCGGAACAGACCTTGATACCGGCCTCGTAGACGCCACGGGCGGTGGCCTCATTGCCGGACATCAGATGTTTCATAGCTTTTTCCACCTTTCTATATATCCTATTTAATATTGACTGGCTTCCTGCTGGCCGCGGAGCACCCGCAGGGCACCCTCCGCCAGCGAACGCATCTCCTCCTCGCCGGGGAGGCGGAGTACGGGGGCCAGCCTGCCCACGTAGGCGGTGATGTCGTCGCAGAAGGACTGCTCATACGCCATGCCGCCGGTGTAGACGATGGCATCCACGTTGAAGTGCAGCACGGCGGCCATGGTGCCGATATCCTTGGCCAGCTGATATACCAGAGCCTCATAGGCTGCGGCGGCCTGCTGGTCGCCCTCCGCCATTCTGGCGCAGACCACGCGGAAGTCCGTGGTGCCCAGGTAGGAGAACATGCCGGCGCGGCGGCCCAGCGTCTTTTTCACCTCGGCGCGGGTCTTGCCGCTGAAGCAGTAGTCAATGAGCTGGTTCACCGGCAGGCCGCCGCCGCGGTCCATACCCATGGCGCCTTCGTCCTTGACGTTGCACACGTCCACCACGCGGCCGTGCTGGTGGGCGCCCACGCTGACGCCGCCGCCCAGGTGGCAAACGATGAGGTTTACCTCCTCATAGGTACGGCCCAGCTGCTGCGCGGCCTTGCGGCCGATAGACTTGTGGTTCAGCGCGTGGAACAGGCACCTGCGGCGGAACTCGGCAAAGCCGGTGTAGTGGGCCACCTCGGTCATCTCATCCACGCAGACGGGGTCCACGAAGAAGGCGGGGATGCCCACGGTGTCGCCCAGCTGCTTGGCCAGGTACGCACCCAGGTTGGAGGGGTGCTCGCCGTAGGGGGCGGCCTCCACGTCGCGCATGACGCGGTCGTTGACGGCGTAGGTGCCGGAGGGGATGGCGCGGTACAGGCCGCCGCGGCCGCACACGGCATCGAAGTCCGACAGCCGGTAGCCGGCGCTGGTGATGGCGCTGAGAATGGCCTCGCGGCGGTAGTCCGCCTGGTCGATGACCCGCTCGAACCGGTCCAGCTCCTCCGCGGAGTGGTCGATGGTCAGCTTGTAGAGCTGCTCCTCGTCCTGGAACACCGCGATCTTGGTGGAGGTGGCGCCGGGGTTGATGACTAAGATCTTCATCGGAACCCTCCTTATATAGGTCATGTGATTTGTGGTCAGTGAATATTTCACCGAATTATTTAATGAACCATTCACATTATGGCACTGTCAATGACGGAAGTCAACAGCGATTTGAATATTTTCGGAAACTCGTCATATCGCACAAAAAAGCGCCGCAGTCACTGTGAAAAACAGCATCCGCGGCGGGGGAACGGTTTTTGCGGCTCTGCGGGGGAGAGTGCAGTCTGTGCAACAACCGCAAACACAGGGCATACCGAAATCGTATTTATGTGGAAAATGGAAAATTCTGCTTTTCAACAGAAGAAAACTATGGTATACTTTCCCCATTATTTTATAGGCGATACAATAGCGATACCGTTAATTTTGGAGAAGCAGGGAGTGAGGAAAATTGAGTGAGTTGCTGAGAATGGAGCATATCAGCAAACGGTTTGGCAGCTTCTACGCCAACAAAGACATCAGCCTGACCGTCAATTGCGGCGAGGTGCTGACGCTGCTGGGCGAAAACGGCGCGGGCAAGTCTACGCTGATGAATATCCTGATCGGTCTGTACCAGCCCACAGAGGGCAAGATCTTTCTGGAGGGGAAGGAGGTCCGCATCGAGTCCCCCAGCCAGGCGGTGAAGCTGGGCATCGGCATGGTACACCAGCACTTCATGCTGGTGGAAGCGATGACGGTGTTCGACAACATTATCCTGGGTGACAAGCACGCCAAGGGGCTGTTTATCGATCGGGCCGCCCGCCGCAAGGAGATCGAGGAGCTGTCTGCCAGATACGGTCTGGACGTACAGTTGGATCGGCTCATCACGGAGATCTCCGTGGGCGAGCAGCAGCGCACCGAGATCCTGAAGGCACTGTATCACGGCGCGGAACTGCTGATTTTGGACGAGCCGTCCGCCGCTCTGACGGACATCGAGGTGGAGGGCCTGTTCGCCATCATGCGCAAGCTGGTGTCCGAGGGCAAGAGCATCATCTTTATCAGTCACAAGATGCGCGAGGTCATGCACATCTCCGACCGTATCACCGTGCTGCGGCTGGGTGAGGTGGTAGGCACCGTCAACTGTGCCGACACCGACAGCAAGAAGCTGGCCAGCATGATGATCGGCCGCGAACTGGTCGCCTCCCAGTACGAGAAGAAGGACTGCTCCGACGCGGAGATCGCGGTGGAGCTGTCCCATGTGGATTATCATAAGGAGTCCAAGCATAACGGACTGAACGATATGTCCCTGACGGTACACCGCGGCGAGATCGTGGGTATCGCCGGTGTGGACGGCAACGGACAGACCCAGCTGGCCCAGCTTATCACCGGCGTCATCTCCCCCGACAGCGGCACACTGTCCTTGTCCGGCCAGCGGCTGGCTATCTTTGACCCCCATGGCTTCATTGAAGACGGCGTTTCCCATGTGCCGGAGGACCGCAACCTGCAGGGCCTCATCGGCGACATGTCCATCGCGGAGAATCTGGTGCTGAAAAGCAGCGGCACCGCCGCCTTCAGCAGCGGCGGAGGACTGCTCCTGAAGAAGAAGGCTATCGCCGACTACGCAGAGGAGATGGCGGAGAAGTATGATATCCGCTGCACCTCGGTGGAGCAGGACGTGCGCAGCCTGTCCGGCGGCAACCAGCAGAAGGTCATTCTGGCCCGCGAGCTTGAGTCCGATCCCGTGCTGCTGGTGGCCACCCATCCCACCCGTGGTCTGGACATCGGCGCGGCCAGCTTCATCCACGACCAGATGATTGCGGCCCGTGACCGCGGCGTGGGTATCCTGCTCATCAGCGCCGACTTCGACGAGATCCTGGAGATGTCCGACCGTATCCTGGTGTGCTTCGAGGGGCAGATCATGGGCGAGTATTCCGGCAAGAATCCTCCCATCGAGGAGATCAGCCTTGCCATGACCGGTAAGTAAGGGGGGATACATACATGGAAAAGTTGAAACGCTCTCTCGGCAGCTTCGCGGTCCCGCTGCTGTCCATCCTGCTGGCCTTTCTCATCGGCGGTATCATCATGGCGGCGCTGGGCGCCGACCCGTTCACGGCGGTGAAATTCCTGTTTCAGGGCGCCTTCGGCTCCCGCGCCAACATCGGCACCACGCTGAACAAAGCCACGCCCCTGATGTTCACCGCGCTGTGCGCCTGCTTCGCCTACAAGTGCGGCGTGTTCAATCTGGGCGGCGAGGGCCAGTTCCTGATGGGCTCCATCGCCGCGTTCCTGACGGCCTATTTCAGCGGCCTCACCGGCTTTGCGGGAATTCTGCTGGCACTGCTGGCCGGTACGCTGGCCGGCGGTATCTGGGGCCTCATCCCCGGCGTGCTGAAGATCACCCGCGGCCAGAACGAGATGATCATCTCCATCATGCTGAATTATGTGGCCACGCTGTTCATGGGCGTGCTCTATACCAGCTGGATCCGGGATGAGAACATCCCTCAGACCCCTGCCGTTTCCAAGCTGGTGCAGCTGCCCCGCGTGATATCCGGCATGCGCTTCACCTGGGGCTTCGTGCTGGCGCTGGTGGTGGGCCTCGTGATGTACTACGTGCTGTTCTGGACCAGCGGCGGCTTCAAGCTGCGGGCGGTGGGCTATAACATGACAGCCAGCCGCTTTAACGGAATCCCTGTCAAACGCTATATCCTGACCAGCTTCATCATCTCCGGCGCCATCGCCGGTCTGGGCGGCGGCGCGGAGCTGCTGGGCACCCAGTTCCGCCTCATCAACGGCTTTGGCGCGGGCTACGGCTTCGACGGCGTGGCCATGGCGCTGATCGGTCAGCTGCACCCCATCGCAACGGTGATCGTGGCGCTGTTCTTCGCGGCGCTGCGTGTGGGCTCCACCACCATGCAGGCCGCTACCGGCGTCCCCACCAGCGTATCGGATATCATTCAGGCGCTGGTGATCGTGTTTTCCGTGGCCGGTATGGCCCTGACGAAGCTGCCGGAGTTCGAGTCCTGGAAGAGCCGACTGTTTTCCGGAAAGAGAAAGGCGGGTGACAAGTAATGGATTGGATCTCCAGTTTGCTTCTGGCCACCGTTCGCCTGGCCATCCCTCTGCTGCTGATCTCCCTGGCCGAGCTGTATGGACAGCGGGCCGGCATGGTCAACATCGGCCTGGAGGGCCTGGCCGCCATCGGCGCGCTGGTGGGCTTCCTGGCCTGCTACATCACCGGCTCCAACTGGCTGGGCCTGCTGTGCGGCGCGCTGGCCGGTCTGCTGGTCAACATGATCTACGCATTCTCCACGGTGACACTGTGCGCCGACCATACAGTGTACGGCATGGCGATCAACATCTTTGCGCCGGCGCTGGCGTCCTTCATCTACCGCGTGTATTTCGGCACCGGCTCCGACCTGAAGCAGATCGTCACCATGCCCAGCGTCGCCATCCCCGGGCTGAAGGATATCCCTGTCATCGGACCCCTGCTGTTTGACCAGAGCCCCATGGTGTACCTCACGATCCTGCTGGTGGTGTTCACGTCCGTGTTTTTCAACCGCACCCGTGCGGGCCTGAGCTACAAGGCGGTAGGCGAGCATCCCCAGGCTGCCGCCACGCTGGGCATCAACGTCATCGGCGTGAAGTACATCGCCTGCGCCATCTGCGGCGCACTGGCCGGTATGGGCGGCGCGTACCTGACCACCTGCTACTCCAGCACCTACACCGACGGCATTGTGGCCGGCCGCGGCTTTATCGCTCTGGCTGCCGTCATCTTCGGCCGCTGGAGCGCCGGCGGCGTGCTGCTGGCCTGCCTGTTCTTCGGCTTCTGCGACGCGCTGCAGATCCGGCTCCAGGTGTCCGGCATCGGTATCCCCTATCAGTTCTTCCAGATGATTCCCTATGTGGCCACCGTCATCGTGCTGAGTGCCATCGGCACTCGTCAGAGCGGCCCCAAGGCCAACGGTCAGGCATACCGTAAGGAACAGCGGTAATGCGGTAATAACGCGGAAGCGCGTTGTTATAAAAGATTTTATTTAGGAGGAAAAAAGAATGAAGAAGTTTCTTGCGCTGATGCTGGCGCTGGTCATGGCCCTGAGCCTGGTGGCCTGCGGCAGCAAGCCCGCCGGTGGCGACAGCAATACCGGTGACAGCAACGGTGATGCCAACACCGATGGCGGCAAGGTCTACAAGGTCGCTATGATCTGCGACTCCAGCATCAACGACGGTGGTTGGGGCGCTGCCTGCTACAACGCCATGGTCGCTGCCTGCGACAAGCAGGGCTGGCAGTACGAGGTCACCGACTCCATTTCTCAGGATCAGTACTACGATTCCATCGCCGCCTACTGCGCTCTGGGTTATGACATGATTTACGCTCCCGGCAACCAGTACACCGACGCCGTCCTGCAGGCGGCCGAGGAGTATCCCGACGTGGCCTTCGCCCTGCTGAACGGCGCGGAGAGCACCCCTGCCGCAGCTGTCAACGGCAACGTGTCCTCCCTGCTGCCCAACGCCCAGCAGATCGGCTGGATCGCCGGTGCGCTGGCCGGTCTGATGACCGAGAGCGGCAAGCTGGGCTTCATCGGCGGTATGGAGCTGGATACCACCAAGGGCAAGATCGCCGGCTTTGAGGAGGCCGCCAAGTATGTGGCCGCGCAGGAGGGCAAGACGGTCGAGCTGCTGAACGTCCCCTACGCCAACTCCTTCTCCGATGCCCCCAAGGGTAAGGAATTTGTCACCGAGCTGATCAGCCAGGGTGCTGACGTGTTCTTCGGCGACGCCTCCGCCGTTGACTCCGGCGCCCGCGAGGCCATCGATGCTGCCAACGCCGCTGCCGGTTCCGTGAAGATCTACGACATCGGCCAGCCCGCCGACATCCTGGGCCAGAACGAGTGCATCATCTGCTCCCAGGTCACCGATAACTCCGCCATGATCGTCGCCTCCATGCAGGCTGTCGAGGCCGGTACCTTCGGCGGCAACACCGTCTATGGTACACTAGAGAACGGCACCCTGTCCGCCGGTAAGATCAGCGATCTGGTCCCCGCCGATGTGCAGGAGAAGTACAACGCCTACCTGCAGCAGATGGTGGACGGGACCTTCATGAAGTGATCGAGCCATCCGCAGCATAAAAATACCCCCGCGCACACCGGTGCGCGGGGGTATTTTGTTTGTTGCGCGGGAACCCTTACTCCGGCTGCTTCCAGCCGTCCAGCAGCGCCTGGGCCATCCGGCAGCCGCGGGTCACCGGATCGAAGCTCTGCTCGTCGATACGCCACTCAAACAGCATGCCGCGGTGCATCACCACCAGGTCGGCCACCAGCTCGCTGGGGTCGTGGTGAGGGGCGATGCTGCCCTCCTGCTGGCAGGCGGCGATCAGCTCCCGCAGCACGCGGAAGTAGACACGGCTCTCATTATCCTGAAGGATGGCCTGCTCCGGATATTTCAGGCCGTGGATGAAGCTGCGGTACAGGGCGGGGTCTTTGGAGCTGATGTCCAGCGACTTGCCTACAAAGTCCAGCAGCTTGCTGCGGGCGGAGGAGGCGTTGTCGGCCAGGTACGACTGCTCCAGCAGCTGGTACTGGGCGTCCACGTTGCTGGTGACCTGGATGATAAGCTCATCCTTGCTCTTGAAGTAGTGATAGATATTGCCCACGGAGCAGCCGGCGGCCTGCGCGATCTGCTCCACGGCCACATTTTCAAAGCCGTCCCTGTCAAACAGGTCCAGCGCCACGTTCTGGATGCGGGAGCGCATCTCCAGTGCCTGCCGTTTGCGGGCGGTCAGCGGTTTTTCCATACGTTCTCCTTTGGCAATTTTCTGTTATCATACCAGCTTTTTTATCTCAGGTCAAGGCGGCAGGAGGGGACAGATGTCGACAAAGATCGTTAAAGAAAAGATTTTCAAAAAAACGGAAAAGAGGGGTTGACATTTGGGGGGGACATGACTATAATAACACTTGTTCGTGACGCGCGAGTGGTGGAATTGGCAGACTCGCTAGATTCAGGTTCTAGTGTGCATTACGCACGTGCGGGTTCAAGTCCCGCCTCGCGCACCAACAGGAAAACCCTTGAAGCCGCAAGGCTTCGAGGGTTTTTTCTTTTCCTCGAAGCAGTTTTGGCCTTATTGGTCAACCGGCGGAAACCGTGCGCCGCAGACGCCAGATAGATGCCTGTCACGTCGGCCCCTTGTGTCCCGGCAGGCGGGACACGGTGAAATGGGCGCCCCGAGTCTTTTCCTCCGTGCTATCATAGCGCCATGATTTCACTAACCGCACTTTTCTTTTCCATGAAGGAAACCTCGAAAAACGGCCCCAACTGCGGCAGGGAGAGCGCAGTTGGAGCCGTTTTTTATGCATTCAGCTTTTCTTCCTCGTCGTGGACGAACATAATGAGAAAACTGACGGTCAGCAGCCCGCAGGACAGCCAGATCGTCCCCGCGCCCCAGTGGAGGGTGGCTATGCTGCCGATACCCGCGCCCAGCGCGAACAGCAGCACCACGCCGAAATACGTCAGCGCCTTGCGGAGTATTTCCTTATCCCTCGTATGGAAGTAGGCGCACAGCGCCTCCGTACCGCTGCGCATATTGCCGATGCACATGGTGCTGGCGTAGGCGTGGCCCCGCACCTTGCGGAAGGTCTGCACCTGCATGGCGCACACGAAGGACACCACGGCATTGGCGGTGGTGTTCAGCGTTTCCGGCAGGAAGCCCACCGCCGCCAGCAGCACGATCTCCGCCAGAATGATGAGCTGCCGCCAGTGTACCTTCTCCATCCGCTTGAAGTGCCGGTGGACGCACTCCGCGATGTAGATACCCAGCAGGAACGCCAGCACGGGGACTAAGTATCGCAGCGCCTGTCCCCAGTCTCCCTCGAATAGATGCGTACTCAGCAGCACGATGTTGCCGGTCTGGGCGTTGGCGAACACCTTGCCGCGGCAGCAATAGGTATAGGCGTCCTGCAATCCGCCGGATAGGATGATGAAAAAGGCTGTCAGCATGGAATCGGACATCTGCCCGTGATGCTTTTGCAGGAAAGTCATGTGCGATGCCGCCTCACTTTGCCACCGGCGCGTCCAGCCAGTAGATGACGTAGCACTCCTGCATCTCGCCCATATAGAAGAAGATGTTTTCGCCCATCTCGATGTGCTCGCCGAAGGTCAGATCGGGCACGAACAGCCGTCCGCTGGTGCGCTTGGGGCCCTTGATGGTAAAGCCCTCCGCCGTGGGATGCTGCCGCAGCTCATTGGCGGCTTCCTCCAGACCGGGGAAGTGCAGCGTCCGTTCCAGCTCCGCCAGCTGCGTCGCGCCGTTGATATAGACCAGGTGATTTTCGTCCTTGAACCAGTTGATACGCATGATACGTCCTCCTTGGTGGTGATGTGGGTAGTATAGCACAGTGTGCAGGGTTTGTCACCCCTTGTATGCCTGCTGCCGGTCGCGGCCCGTTCCCCGTGCCGGACGCTATCATGCACACACTGCATGATACGCGTCTGCGGCGCTGGGGGTATCCGTACAGAGAAAAAACGTAAATTGTGCAGATTTATGTGCCGCCGCACTTGCCAAGCTCTCGCAAAAAGGCTACAATAACAAAATGAAAGAGATTCAACCCGTGTTGAATCTTGCACAATAATGTATCGAAAAAAACGCGCCGCACTGTCAAAGTAACCACCGTCACGGGGATACAGCACGACAGAATAGTAAGAAAGGAGGATGCTTGTGATAGACATCAGTTATCGCATTTTTGATTTGGTGGCCAGCACCAACAGCCTGACAAAAACGGCGGAGATCGTACACCTGACACCATCTGCGGTGAGCCATTCTCTGCGAAAGCTGGAGGAACGGCTGGGAATGCAGTTGGTGGTCCGCAACCGCGATGGCCTGCGGCTGACCCAATACGGTCAGGAGCTGATCCCCCATGTCCGCTATGCGCTGAAGGCGGAGGAGCGGCTGCAGCAGGAGATCGTGCGGATCTGTGATATACGTACCGGTATCCTGAATGTGGGCGTATTCAGCAGCGTGGGCTGCAATTGGATGCCTGACATTATGCTGCGGATGCAGAAGGAGTATCCCCAGATCAAGATGTATATTCACCAGGGCAGCTATACCGGACTGGAGGCGGCTGTGGCAAATGGGGAGCTGGACGCGGCATTTGTATCGGTGCCTATCACTGGCAGCATTCCGGCGTACCCGCTGCTGCATGACAGACTGATGTGCATTACGCCGAAGTCCTTTGAAGCGGAAAACGGAGATTATATTACGCTGGAGGATCTGCGGAAGAACACGCTGATCCTGCCGCACGCGGAATCCGACTTTGACGCGCGGGCCTTCCTGTCCGCCAACAATATCGAGATGGAAAATCCGCACCAGCTGGCAGATGACGCGCTGATTATCGCCATGGTGGAAAGCGGACAGGGCATCAGCATTATGCCGGAGCTGGTGCTGGACTATCTGGGCGGAAATATCCGCGTGTTTCCTATCGAGGGCGCGCCGTTCCGCACCATCGGTATCGCAACACAGCGCAGCGAGTACGTGACCCCCGTGACGAAGATCTTCGTGCGGACGGTGCAGGATTATGTGGCGCAGCGATATCCCGAAGAGCTGCCCTACTTCCGTTGAGTGCAGCAGAAAACTGAAGAATCATAGAAAAAAGCGGACGCTGCTGAACAGCGTCCGCTTTTTTCGCGCCGGGAAAATGCAGAGAAAAAAGGGGGATGAGGCGGAAAAATCACAGGGAGATAATACCGATAGAGCTGAGCACCACGATGAGCGTGATGATGGGGCAGATGTAGCGGATGAGGAAGGTGAAGATACCCTTCCAGGTGAACTTGAACTTGCCGCCCTTTTCTACCTCCTCGATAACGGCAGCGGGCTTCCAGATCCAGCCAACGAAGATGCACAGAGCCAGGGCTGCCACAGTGGCGAAGCAGTTCTCGCACAGGTAGTCGATGGAGTCCAGAATGTCGGTATCCTTGCCCATCCAGCTCAGCAGGCGCACGCCGCTGAGGGAGCTGTAACCCAGAGAAACGGGGATGGCGATGATCAGGTTGGAGGCCAGCGCCAGCAGGGTGCCCTTCTTGTTGCTCCAGCCCCAGTGCTCGCAGGGGATGGCGGCGTTGGCAGCGGTCATACCGATCACGGAGCTGATAGCGGCAAAGAACACGGCAACGAAGAACAGGAAGCCGAAAATGGCGCCGCCGGGCATGCTCTCAAAGACGGCTTTCATGGTGATGAACAGCATACCTGCGCCGGTAGAGGGGGAATAGCCAAATGCGAAAGCGGCGGGAATGGTGGCCAGAGCGGCCAGCAGAGCGACGACCATGTCACCCAGAGGAACCAGCAGGGCATTCTTGGCCAGGTCACTGTCGTCAGGGGCATAGGAACCATACATCAGGTTGGTACCGAAGCCGACGTTCAGGGAGAAGAACATCTGGGCCAGGGCGATGCCGAACACGGTGAGCCAGCCGCCGGAGCTCATAACATTCTCGGTGCTGGGCTGGAACAGGAACTCGATGCCCGCCTCGGCGCCGGGCAGGGTGCAGGCGCGGATGGCCACAACGATCAGCAGAACGACCAGCGCGGGGATCATCCACTTGCAGGCCTTCTCAATACCGCCGGCCATGTTCTTGCGGACGCAGAGATAGGCGAGAAGCAGGCCCACGAAGGTCCAGATCAGGGGCTCCACAGGGTTGGAGATGAACATGGAGAAGTATTCGGCGCTGTCCATGGTCCAGAAGGTGCCGGCGGGATTAAAGATCGCGATGCCGAATTCCACCATGTACTTGATGATCCAGCCGAACAGCAGGCAGTAGAAGCCCATAACGCCTACGCAGACGATGGCGTTCAGGATACCGACGAACTTCCATTTCCGGTTCAGCTCTGTCCAGGCTGCGATGGGGCCCTTGCGCATCTTGCGGCCAATCGCGTACTCGGACAGGGTCATGGGAATGCCCAGCAGCAGCGCCACCACGACGTAGATGATCAGGAAGTAGAAGCCGCCGCCGCGGCCCAGCTTGGAGGGGAAGCCCCAAACATTGCCCAGGCCGACAGCGCCGCCGATACAGGCCAGCATCATGCCGAGGTTGGAGCTGAATTTAGAGCGTTTGACTTTTTTTTCTTCCATTTTCTCTTGATCTCCTCTTCTATTTGATTTTGTAACACAGGGCTGACAGCCCAATTACAACAGGGGGAACTTCAGGAAAGCATGGTGTGTACCATTTCATAGACCAGCTCGCTCATTTTGGCGTGGCCCTCCTCGTCCAGATGGACGCCGTCCACCTTGCCGGGCTTGATGAACTGAGCCGCGTCGATGAACTCGACATCCAGCTGCTCGGCCACGGTGCGCAGACACTTGCCCAGCTGGCGGCTGTTGTCGATGCTGGTCTGATCCGTCACATCGTTTTCCTTGAAGGTCAGGCGATCCTCCGTGATCTCTACCGGAGAGATCAGCAGGATCTTCATCTTCTCGCCGGGACGGTCGACCCCCAGCTTTCGTGCCGTTTCCAGCATATACTGCACGGCGCGGGCGGTGGAGATGGGATTGCCGGCGGGAATATTGGACTGAAAATCGTTGGTGCCCAGCATAAAGACCAATACATCAATAGGAGCCGCGCTGCGGAGGACCGCGGGCATGGTCTTCAGACCGTTCAGCTCCGGATCAAAGGGATCGTCAAAGACAGTGGTGCGTCCGGTGAGACCTTCCTCGACCACGGTGTAGTCCTGATAGCCCAGCTTTTCCTGCAGGCGGGCCGGCCAGCGGATGCTCTCGTCATACCGCTCACCGGTAATGGGAATATAGCCCCAGGTATTGGAATCGCCGAAACAGACAATGCGTTTTTTCATATGGGGGGTTCCTCCTTGTCCTGTTTTGTCAGATCGGCCTTCTGCCGACGCCGTCTTTTCAGACGGTAGACAGAACGCACAAAGCGCTTCGCTTGTATGCCGGTATCATAGCACACTCTGCACAGCTTTGCGTTGAAGAAAATTCAAGTGGGGTGTGAATTACTTGCGGAGACAGATGCGCCGCATAGTGCTACAATGCAGACAACCGACCATACCGGCATGACCGCCATGTGTCGGCGCGGCAGAAAACACCGCGGTAAGGAAAAGGAGGAGCATTTTATGATACAATACGCAAAACGCATGGGCGCCATGGCCTACACGGCCAACGTGGTCAGCAACTTATTTGGCGCGATGACAAACCCCGATATTATTTCTTTCGGCGGCGGCGCGCCGGCCAAGGAGGCCCTGCCCATCGACATCCTGCGCCAGCTGACGGATGAGGTCATCCGGAAGGACAAGCGCGGCGTGGAGGCTCTGCAGTACGGCCCTCTCAGCGGCACCAAGGACATGAAAGAGGTCATTGTCAACGAGCTGCTGCTCCCCAAGGGTGTGAAGTGTACCACTGACAATGTGATGGTGGTGGCCGGCGGCCTGGAGGGCATCAACCTGACCTGCCAGGTCTATATTGACCCGGGCGACGTGATTCTGGTAGAATCCCCCACCTTCGTACACTCCGTGGAGATTTTTGAGATGTTCGAGGCCAAGTGCATTGGCGTGGACATGGACGAGGACGGCATGAAGATGGACGATCTGGAGGCGAAGATCCAGAAGTACCATCCCAAAATGATTTACGTGATCCCCACCTTCCAGAATCCCAGCGGCCGTACTCTGAGCCTGGAACGCCGGAAGAAGGTGGCGGAGCTGTCCGCCAAGTACAATGTGCTGGTGCTGGAGGACGACCCCTACCGTGATATTCGATACAGCGGAGAGGACCTGCCTCCCATCAAGTGCTTCGACACCGTGGGCAACGTGGTGGTGGCCAACAGCTTCTCCAAGATCTTCTCCCCCGGCGTGCGCCTGGGCTATGTGATGGCGGAGCCGGAGACCATCCACTATCTGACGGAGGCCAAGTCCGCCACCAACTCCCATACCTCCATGCTGCCCCAGGTGCTGTGCGCCGAGTTCTTCAAGCGCGGCTACTATCCCGCACACCACAAGATGCTGTGCGACCTGTACCGCCAGCGTCGGGACGCCATGCTGGAGTGCATCGACAAGTATTTCCCCGAGGGCACCAAGCACAGCTTCCCCGACGGCGGCCTGTTCACCTGGGTGGAGCTGCCCGGCGACATTGACACCGCGGAGCTGCTGAAGGAGTCCAGTACTGATCCGGAAGTGGGCGTGGCATTCGTGGCCGGCGCGGGCTTCTTCGTGGGCGGCAGCGGCGCGGGCCGCAACTGCATGCGCATGAGCTTCGGCAACAATTCTCCGGAGAAGATCCGCGAGGGCGTGATGAAGCTGGGCAAGCTGATCGAGAAGAAACTGGCTCAGCAGAGCAAGTAATCGAAAGGAGCAGCAGAAATGACGAAACGCAGAATGAAATCCATGGACGGCAACACCGCGGCGGCATACGCTTCCTATGCCTTTACCGATGTGGCCGCCATCTACCCCATTACCCCTTCCTCCGACATGGCCCAGCACATTGATGAGTGGGCCGCCACCGGCAAGAAGAATATCTTCGGCGAGACCGTGCAGGTGGTAGAGATGCAGTCCGAGGGCGGCGCTTCCGGCGCCGTTCACGGCTCCCTGCAGGCGGGTGCCCTCACCAGCACCTACACCTCCTCTCAGGGCCTGATGCTGATGATCCCCAATATGTTCAAGATCGCAGGCGAGCTGCTGCCCGGCGTGTTCCATGTGGCCTCCCGACTGGTGGCCTCCAACGGTCTGGGCATCTTCTGCGACCACAGCGATGTGATGACCATCCGTACCACCGGCTTTGCCATGCTGTCCTCTGCCAGCGTGCAGCAGGCCATGGACATGGCAGCCGTGGCACACCTGAGCGCCATCAAGGGCCGCGTGCCGTTCCTGCACTTCTTTGACGGCTTCCGCACCAGCCACGAGATCCAGAAGATCGAGGTGCTGGAGTATGACGAGCTGGCACAGCTGGTAGACAAGGACGCCATCAATGCCTTCCGCCGCAGCGCCATGAATCCCGATCATCCCAGCGTCCGCGGCACCGTGCAGAACGCCGATATCCACTTCCAGCAGCGCGAGGTCATCAATAAGTATTGGAAAGAACTGCCCGATGTGGTAGAATCCTACATGGGTGAGATCAACAAGCTCACCGGACGGGATTACCACCTGTTCAACTACTACGGCGCGCCGGATGCGGAGCGCATGATCGTGGCCATCGGCTCCATGACCCAGACCATCGAGGAAGTGGTGGACGCGCTGAACGCCAAGGGCGAGAAGGTCGGCCTGCTGACCGTGCATCTGTACCGCCCGTTCTCTCTGGAGCACTTCTTCAAATACATCCCCAAGACCGTGAAGGTCATTACCGCGCTGGACCGCGTCAAGGAGATCAATGCGCAGGCTGAGCCCCTGTACATGGATGTCAAGACCGCGTTCTACGGCAGAGAGCATCAGCCCGTGGTGGTGGGCGGCCGTATCGGCGTGGGCGGCAAGGACATTCGTCCGTACCACATCTATCAGGTGTTTGAGAACATGAAGGCCGCGTGTCCCAAGGATCATTTCACCGTGGGCATCATCGACGACATGTACGACAGCAATCTGCCTGCCGTGGATGAGATCGCCATCGACCACGCCGGCACCACCGCCTGCAAGTTCTGGGGCCTGGGCTCCGACGGCACCGTGGGTGCCAACAAGAGCGCCGTGAAGATCATCGGCGACAACACCGACAAGTATGCGCAGGCTTATTTCGCCTACGACTCCAAGAAGTCCGGCGGCGTCACCGTATCCCATCTGCGCTTTGGCGACACCCCCATCCGCTCCACCTATCTGATCGACAAGGCGGACTTCATCTCCTGCTCCCAGCAGTCCTATGTCAGCAAGTATGACGTTCTGGCCGGTCTGAAGGACGGCGGCACATTCCTGCTGAACACCATGTGGGACGATGCGGCGCTGGAGCACAACCTGCCCGCCGAGATGAAGCGCTATCTGGCGCAGCACCACATCCGGTTCTACACCATCGACGCTGTGGACATCGCCCGCAATCTGGGTCTGGGCAACCGCACCAATATGATCATGCAGTCCGCGTTCTTCAAGCTGGCGGACATCATCCCCATTCAGGATGCCGTCAAGTATCTGAAGGATTCCATCGCCGTGACCTACGGCAAGAAGGGCGACGATGTGGTGGCCATGAACTGTGCCGCCGTGGATCAGGGCATCACCGGCCTTCACGAGGTGGCTGTGCCCGCGTCTTGGGCGGACGCTGTGGACGCGCCTGCGGCCGAGACCAGAGAGGTGCCCGACTACATCAGGAACTTCCTGGAGCCCGTGAACCGCATGGAGGGCGACAACATCCCCGTCAGCGGCCTGCTGCCCGTGCAGGACGGCGCGTATCCTACCGGCACCTCCGCTTACGAAAAGCGCGGCGTTGCCATCCGCGTGCCCCACTGGGACGCCGAGAAGTGCATCCAGTGCAACCAGTGCTCCTTTGTGTGCCCCCACGGCTGCATCCGTCCCATCCTGACCACACCGGAAGAGACTGCGGCAGCTCCCGAGGGCTATGTGACCAAGCCTGCCAACGGCGCCAAGGAGTATCAGTTCCGCATCGCCATTTCCCCCAACGACTGCACCGGCTGCGGCAACTGCGTCAACGTGTGCCCCGCCAAGGAGAAGGCTCTGGATATGCGCCTGCTGGAGCAGGAGCAGGACGAGGCCGCTCGCTGGGACTACGTGGCCGCTCTGCCCGAGAAGAAGAACCCCTTCAACAAGCTCACCGTCAAGGGCAGCCAGTTCGAAAAGCCCCTGTTCGAGTTCTCCGGCGCCTGCGCCGGCTGCGGCGAGACGCCCTACATCAAGCTGGTCACCCAGCTGTTCGGCGACCGCATGATGATCGCCAACTCCGCCGGCTGCGCCCATGTGTTCTCCGGCAGCGTGCCCTCCGCGCCTTACTGCAAGAATGAAAAGGGCCGCGGCCCCGCGTGGAACAGCTCCCTGTTTGAAGATACCGGCGAATTCGGCCTGGGCATGTTCCTGGGTACCCGTCAGGTGCAGAAGGAGATGGCCTCTCTGGCCAAGAAGATCCTGGAGCTCCATGCCAGCAGCGAGCTGGATGCGGCGCTGACGGACTGGCTGGACAACCAGATGGTGTCCGAGGGCACCCGCGAGCGCGCGGACCGCGTGATTGCCGCTCTGGAGCCCGTGAAGGAGAGCAGCGAACTGCTGACCGAGCTGTACGAGAACAAGGACTATCTGCCCAAGCGTTCCCAGTGGCTCATCGGCGGCGACGGCTGGTCTTACGACATCGGCTACGGCGGACTGGACCACGCTCTGGCGGCCGGCGAGAACATCAACGTTCTGGTGCTGGATACCGAGGTGTATTCCAATACCGGCGGACAGGCTTCCAAGGCGACCCCCACCGCGGCTATCGCCAAGTTTGCCGCCAGCGGCAAGCGTACCAAGAAGAAGGATCTGGGCCGCATCTTCATGACCTACGGCTACATCTACGTGGCGCAGGTGTGCATCGGCGCCGACAAGGCGCAGACGCTGAAGGCGCTGGCCGAGGCCGAGGCTTATCCCGGCCCCTCCATCGTCATCGCCTACTGCCCCTGCATCAACCACGGCATCAAGACCGGCATGGGTCTGAGCCAGATGGAAGCCAAGCACGCCGTGGACTGCGGCTACTGGGCGCTGTATCGCTACAATCCCCAGCTGGTGGGTACCGGCGTGAATCCCTTCACGCTGGATTCCAAGGAGCCCACCATGTCCTTCCGCGAGTTCCTGATGAACGAGGTCCGCTACGCCTCCCTGCTGAAGGCGTTCCCCGATGAGGCGGAGGGCCTTCTGGAAAAGACCGAGAAGGACGCCATGGAGCGGCTGGCCTACTACAAGAAGCTGGCTGCCGAAAAGGAATAAAGAGCCAGGCAGCGTTGCGCCTGCGACAGACGGGCGCACCCACTCCGTGTTGGTGCGCCCGTTTCTGAGGTAAAACAATACGAGAAGGGAGCTTGACCATGGAAAAGGTCAATCTGACACAGCTGATAGGACTGCGGACGGAACCCCGCTATATGGAGTACAACTGGCGGGACATCGCACTGTACGCGCTGGCGGTGGGTGCCAAGGCGGAGGATCTGCAATACACCTATGAAAAGGTTCTGAAAGCGCTGCCCACCTACGGGACGATCCCCTACTGGGGCACGGTGAATGTAAAGCCGTATCAATGGATGCCGCTGCCCGCCTCCATGATCGCCAACGAACTGATCAAGCCCACCATTTCTTTTTTGAACATGGATCATGAGATCATCATGCACCGCCCCATCGATCCGATCAAGGGAACGTTTCAGTATCAGGATGTGATCACCGACGTGTACGATCGGGGCGAAGGCAAGGGCGCGGTGATCAAGACGCGGGTGGATGTGCGGGACGAGGCCGGCAATGCGGTCTGCACCAATTATTCCACCACATTTTTCCACGAGGCCGGCGGCTTTGGCGGAAAGCCCATGCCCAAGAGCCCCGTGGTCATTCCGGAGCGGAAGCCGGATGTGGAAGCAGACGACTATATCAGCCCCGTGCAGAATCTGCTGTACCGGCTGACGGGGGACACCAACCTGGTGCATGTAGATCCGGAATATGCGCGGAAGATGGGCTTTGAGTCCTCCTTTATGCAGGGCCTTTGTTCCTTCGGCTTTGCCTGCCGGATGGCGATAGCGGCCCTGATCCCCGGGGAGCCGGAGCGCATGACGCGCATGGCCGCCCAGATGAGCAGCGTGCTGTATCCGGATACGCCGGTGCGGCTGGAGCTGTGGCATGCAGGTGAGAAGCAGGCATACTTCCGCCTGATGAATTTGAAAACAGGAAAACCCGTGCTGAACCGCGGCGTTTTTGAATGGAAATAGAGGATCGGAAGAGAAAGGAGCAAGACATGAATTTTGAACTGACAAAAGAGCAGGCTTTGCTGAAGAAGGCGGCACAGCAGTTTGCAGAAAATACACTGGAGCCCACCGCGGCGGAGCTGGATGAGACCCACGTTTTCCCCGTGGAGAACTTCAAGCAGATGGCACGTTACGGCTTCACCGGCATCGGTGTGCCCAAGGAGTACGGCGGTGTGGGCGGCGGCATGACCGAGGAGGTCATCGCGGTGTCCGAGTTCGCCAAGAAGTGCATGGCCTCCGCAGCCACCCTGTCCATCCACCTCATCGCACCCCAGGCCATCGCCAAGTACGGCACCGAGGCCCAGAAGCAGAAGTACCTGCCCCGCCTGACCAAGGGCGGCGAGCTGGGCGCCTTTGCCCTGACGGAGCCCGGCGCCGGCAGCGACGCGGCCCGGGCCCAGACCACGGCCATTCTGGATACGGAGACCAACGAGTATGTGCTCAACGGCACCAAATGCTTCATCTCCGGCGGCAGCCGCGCCGGTGTGCTGGTGGTGTTCGCTCTGACGAACCCCGCTGCGGGGCTGAAGGGGATGTCCGCCATCATTGTGGAGGCCGGTACGCCCGGCTTCACGGTGGGCAAGGTGGAGAACAAGATGGGCCTGCGGGGCAGCGAGACCGCGGAACTGATCTTCGAGGATTGCCGCGTACCGGCGGAGAACCTGCTGGGGCAGGAGGGCAAGGGCTTCAAGATCGCCATGCAGGCGCTGGACGGCGCCCGCATCGGCGTGGGCGCCCAGAGCATCGGCCTTGCCGAGGGTGCGCTGGAGCTGACGGTGAAATATATGCACGAACGTGTCCAGTTCGGCAAGCCCATCGCCACGCTGCAGGGCCTGCAGTGGTATGTGGCGGATATGGCTACCAAGACTGAGGCGGCCAAGTGGCTGACCTACTACGCCGCGTATCTGGATGACAGCGGCAAGCCCTTCGGCAAGGAGGCGGCTATGTGCAAACTCAACGCCTCTGAAAACGCGCGGTTCGTCACGAATCTGGCACTGCAGATCCACGGCGGCTACGGCTATATGCACGACTATCCTCTGGAGCGGATGTACCGCGATGCAAAGATCACGGAAATTTACGAAGGCACCAGCGAGATCCACAAGGTGGTCATTTCCCGCGCCGTGCTGGGCAAGTAATTGAGGAGGTAAAAGGTAAAATGAAAATCATCGTTACTGTGAAGCAGGTTCCCGATACCTCCGGTAAGGTGGCCGTGAACCCCGATGGCACCCTGGACCGTGCGTCCATGCAGACCATCATCAACCCCGATGACATGAACGCCG
>ERZ1027040.35-NODE-35-length-83704-cov-13.401953_pt1 | contig 83704 bp, 63 predicted proteins | sample MGYA00519437_ERZ1027040 | MGnify/ENA primary metagenome ERZ1027040 (study PRJEB26926, sample SAMN06164809) | human gut metagenome | biome: ENVO:00009003; feature: ENVO:2100002; material: ENVO:00002003 | host: Homo sapiens | place: USA | collected 2012 ... | reverse complement strand
CTCTATAGTTCTTAATATACTCAGTGTTCATTCCGGTACCACCTTATCGTAGACCACGCGAATTGCGTTTATTAAACCTAACCGTCTTTGTTGGAAAAGTTCTCTTTCCGATGTTGTCGTTTGAAATCCAAATGCCCCCGCATTCTCCATATAATTAATAAGATATCCAGAATCTGATATTTCTTGTTTAGCAAAAAACATTTCTGAATGGGGATTCTTTGATGCCATAATGCGATAGCATTCGTCTTTTGCGCCTTTTCGGATTTCGCATGAATTGATAACTACCAACGCTCTCTTCGAAGACAGTACTTGTTGTAAAATTGGCTGAACTTCAATATTCATGTGTGCAGTAACCATAAGCCCATACTCGCCCTTTTGGGAAACGCATTGATAAAACCCAAAGGGGGTATAAGGCCAGCGGGCACTTCTGCAGTAATACTCAGACCACGGAGACACTTCCGCCTGTGCGATTTCTTGAATGACCTGATGTCGACTATTCAATTCTCCTTCCGAAGACACCAACCCCTTAGACACTACCCAAATCACCTAAAGGCACTCTCCCTTGCGAACTGGAATGTATAGCTACAGAACATTCTGGCAAATTGACAATTTTGTCTTTAGTGCTATATGGCGGATTATACCTCTCACGCTTCATGTACTTAACAATATCATCCGATCCACCGCTGGTCTTGCCAGATCCTGTATTATCAGATATGAAATAATCCTTAGAATAAGCATTACCCCCCAGTTTCTCAAAAATCGCCTTGGCATCATTTTCTTGCCCGTGATGAGGTAGCTGAATGATATCATATGTAGCAAGGTCTTTTAAATAATTGGGAGAGGCATCTCCACAAAGTAATATACTTTTCCCATCATCCAAGATGAATTTTATTTGTACGCTGGCAGCATTCATCACAGTCTCATCTTCAATCATATTATTTTCACGGTTATCCACTGCTTTCGATGCTACATCAGTAAACTCATCAACCGTGGGTCCTACTACCACACAAGAACCAACAGTTGTTCCCTTGAGCGCTTCCACGGTAGAATAATTAAGCTCTTGAGCCTTTTCAATAATCTTTTTGATATTATCAAACTCTGCCAGCAGAGCTCTTTTTAGGCTATCTCTATTACGCCTACCATCATCGACTTTGTCAATGATGGTATCAACATGTTTTAAATACTGATGAGTATAGACTTTGACAGAATAGTTGTGCATAGACAGCCATTCTAACAACTCGCATACACCATTTGTGTGGTCGCTATCATTGTGCGAAACCACAATATAAATCGAAATAATAGTCGGCTTGTTCCTAAGGAAAGATTCAACATATGCTGCATGCCGAGTATGTCCACAATCATATACGATCAGCGATGAGTTATCATATATTAGAAGGCAGTCTCCAAATCTAGTATCCTTATCTCCATCGTAACAGCTTAACGCTTTTAACTTCATAACAATACCCCTTTTGTACTCCTACTTCTGTTTCGTGTTTATATGTACACTTAATTTCTTTGAATATACAAAGTTCCAGAGTTACTAGTAACACAAGTTTAAACTGTGGTATTTTAAACCACCACAATATTCCTAATGTGAACGCGAAGTAGCCACCTTTCTTGTTATCTCATCAATCAAGGTGTGTACTGTAGTGCAAGGACACATTTTTGATGGTGTCTCGGTACAGTTCCGAATATGTTCGGACAACCTCCTCTGCGCGATATCAATGGCTTGCGTTTCATTCCCATGATGACACAACTTTTTATAAATTGCAGCGTCTGCTTTCTCATATTTCTGACCAATAACTTGTGCAAATTTTTGCGCAAATCCATTACAGCATGACACCGAATCCTGATATGGCGGCATAGATCCGAAATATGCGCTAAACCATATTTCAATACATGGGTTAGACCAACCAACATTTATTCCCTTTTCCAATGCAACAGATACAATCTTGTCAAAGTCTTTTACCTGATCACGGTCAAAGACAATCCATGGTTCTCCGTATTGAGGTTGTAACGAGGCCATATTGAGCGCCTCGTTAACAAGCTCAGCAGTTTTTGCTCTACAAACTTTTATCACCAGCTTTCCTTGCAGTTCCTTTGGGATCGAGTCCCTCAAGCCCAGCAGGTAGTTCTGTTCTGTTTCTTTGGTATCTGTAACTATGAAATAGTAGCCTAATTCCGGAACTCGGCGCTTAGATAGCTGTTCTCGAGTTTTTCGCTTTCCATTTCTATCTGGCATATTCACTCCCCCTTAAACACATCAAAGTGACGCATTGTAGGGATAGCTCCATATTTTCCAAGTAAATAATTCTTCTCATAATTCTCATCCTTGCGAATTTTTAAGCCATCTTCATCAAGAAAATCCGCCAGTGAGTAGAGAGTTGAGATTCCATCAGATGACTTTTCACTAAACCATACTTCATCGCGGCGGAGAATATTGCTATTAAGCTGCCACGAATCATGTGAGGTAAACACAAGTTGCGCATGGTTTGGATTTGTTTCTTGATTTAAGAAAGTTATAACAAATGTCCTCACAAGTAATGGATGAAGCCGCGCATTTAATTCATCAACGAAAAGTACGCCTCCTGTTTCCAACACATCTTGCAGTAAAGGGTATAGCGCAAACATTTTGAGTGTACCCGCTGATTCCAATTTTAACGGAATGGTCGCAGTATCCTCCGAGCCAATCATCTTGTGAATTGCATCAATTCTTACCTTGGAGGATTTCCTGTCATCATCACTTTCTATTGGTTCAACTTCAAAGCCTATAATTGAAGGATCAAATGCTGAGAAGTAGTTGATAATTTTATCCCTAACATCTTTACTCTCCACAAAATCATCCGGTAGTTGTTCCGACAAGAAGAAATTTTCAACAGGGCGTCCGAAATCGGCAAGTTCATTATTCATAAACCAATCGCGAATCAATTTAAGCTTTGCGATTTTTAATTTTGAACCAAGTGATACAATTAACGTCTCTTTTTCAAGAGCAATTCTCAAATTCTCTTGGCTCTTAAGTGCAATGCCAGAGAGATCAAGTTCAGAACCGTTGCGATAAAAAATGCGCTTGTAACCACCACGCGAAGTTTTTGACTTATAGTTGAGCCATTCCTCTTTAATGCCGGTACTATTAACCGTAAACCCATAGTTATATGATTTTGCTCCGTTCGCTTCTGAAGAAATAAAGTAGACCTCAAACGAAGATTCAGCATCTTTGCTACTCGCATCAAACAGAAATGGTGTCGGGTTCAAAAACTCTGACTTGTTCTTTTTCCTTGACTCATCCCCACCATAGTTGAGCGAACTAGCAACATAGGTAGTCATATATCTAAACGCTTCTAAAACGTTGGACTTCCCGCTAGCGTTAGCGCCAAAAATGGCTACAATTGGAAGTATCTTTTCATTGCCGATAGAAATAACATGATTGCTGTATTCAGATATCTTTGTTGCTGTTAAATCCAAAGAAGTATCATCGCGAAATGATTTAAAATTCTTAAAATTAAATTGCAAAAGCATCGTAAACACGCTCCTTAACGTTGGATCATTTCCTATTATACTCAAAAAAACAAAAAAATCAACGTATAAATGAGACTTTTTCTCATTTTCACGAAAAACATTCTCTGTGGTAGACTCTATACTCTTATAAACTACAATTTATTCACCAAATACAAGGAGATGAGACCATGCCCACCGAGTACCCCGCAGATTTCAAACAAAAAGTCATCAAACGCTATCAAAACGGTGAATCCATCAAAACTCTCAGCCTTGAACTGCACATTGCCCAAGGGACGATTTACCGCTGGCGGAAGGAGTACTGTTCCATCCAAGGGATAAACCGCACCTACACGCCAAAGGAGTTCGACGCCATCTCAAGGCGGTTGGCAAAACTGGAACATGAGATGGAGATCATTCGTCTTTCACAGTGTATAACGAGTGTTCCCTTGCAGAAGAGGCTTTCCATTTTGGAAAATCTCTACCATCAGCTAGATAATACTTATAGCGTTCATGAGCTATGCGAGGCATTGGATGTCGCTCGTGGTACATTTTACAACCATATCTTTCGCCGAGCAGACCGCAGCCAGCGTGATCAAGAACAGGCACAGCTCATGCGTCTGGTGCAGCAGGTCTTCGATGACAGCGGCCAGCGGTATGGTGCCGAAAAGATTCGCATCACGTTGGCCGAAGGCGGCATCAGAGTTAGCACCAAGCGCATTGCCGCGATCATGCAGGAGCTCGATCTGCGCAGCATTCGAGTCGATTCCAAAAAGCAGTTTAAGAAATATCAGAAATACCGCAAGCAAAACCTGTTGGAACAGCAATTCACTGCAGATCGTCCTAATCAAACATGGGTCAGTGATATTACATACTTCAAGGTCAACGATTACTGGCTTTATCTGTGCATCATCCTCGACCTCTTTTCCCGAAAGGTCATCGGCTATCGCGTATCCCGCAGCGCCAGCACAAATCTGGCCACCAGCACATTTCGGTCAGCCTTCCGTGAACGAAGCAACCCTGCTGATCTGACTTTCCACAGCGACCGTGGCAAGCAGTATACCTCTTCCGCATTTACAACGCTCCTGCAAAAGTGCGGTGTGAAACAATCGTTTTCTGCTACGGCACGTCCGCATGACAATGCCGTCGCGGAAGCCTTTTTTGCCTCATTCAAGAGAGAAGAGGCGTACCGCAGAGAGTACACCTCAGAGCAGAGCTTTCGCAAAAGCGTGGAGCAGTACGTTCAGTTTTACAATGAGGTACGTCCTCATAGGACGTTGAGATACAAAACGCCGCAAGACTTTGAGGACACTTACCATAAGATATTGTGAGAAAACCGTGTTCAAATAACGACTTTGCGCAAAAATAATCGTTCCGCATTCTGAGAGTTTTGCTGTGCATGCTCTTAATCGGTAAAAGAAAAAAGCCCTGATAAATCAAGGCTTTGCAGATAAGAAGAACTCCGCTTTTCGACAAAAATGTTCGAAAAACGGAGTTCATTCACTTGGAGCGGGCGACGAGGCTCGAACTCGCTACCTCGACCTTGGCAAGGTCGCGCTCTACCAGATGAGCTACGCCCGCAAACGCAAGGTTGATTATAGCGTATAAGCGCCGGTTTGTCAACCCTGCATTTTCTGTTTTTCCGTTTTCTTCGGATGTGGTCCGCTCAGTGTACCAGCAGGATCTCCACCAGACCCACGCTGTCCCGATCCGGATAGAAGCGCACCAGCCAGTCTGCTCCGCCTGCGGAGCGCTCCACCTCACGGATCAGCCGCTCGATATCGGCGGCGGAGCTGTCGGTGCTGCTGAACTGCACCACCAGCTCCGTCAGACCCTCCTCCTGGGCCTGAGCCAGCAGGTCCCGCAGGGCCGAGGTATTGGTGACGTGGGCGATGCTTGCCATCTGCTGGGCAGTGCAGCGGTAGCTGATGGTGACGGTGATCTCGCTGTAATTGCGGGCGGAGTCGTCCAGCGTGTATTGCAGGTACTCCACGGCGTAAGAGCCCAGGGGCGTGTCATGCTCCACCTCGCGGCAGGCCATCTCCGCCGCGTCCGTGGCGTCCAGGCCCTCCCCTCCATAGTACAGGCGGATGGTACCCTCCTCTGTGTGGTTGCCCACCAGAAGGAGAATGTCGTTTACCAGATCCTGATAGGTGTCGGCCTGCAGCACGCCGCGGCCGCTGCCCTCATAATAGGAGGAGCTGTGGTCCTTGACCTCGTACCACTCCCGCTGGAGAAAGCTGCCGCAGCCCGTCAGGCACAGCAGCACCGCCAGCAGCAGCGGCAGCGCTCTTTTCTTCATGGGATATCCTCCTTTCCGGCGTTTTACAGAAGCTCCAGCTGCTTTTCCTCACTGTCCTCCGGCCGCAGCAGGGCGCCGGCGGCGGGGATGGTGCGGGTACGGTAGCGGGCCTGGTTGGTGATGCCGGTGTCGGCCACATCGGCCAGCCGCTCCAGATGGTATTTGGGCTTGATATTCATGACCTGCACACCCTGGGTGCCGCGGGTGGTCTTGGGCGCCAGCAGTGCCGTGTGTACCAGCAGGGCCCGGGGCTCATTGGTCAGCAGCGCCAGCTCGCGATCCTCCGTCAGGGGCAGGATCTGTACCAGCGGGAACTTTTCGCAGTAGGCGCCGGTGAGCTTGCGGCGGTTGGAGGTGGTGGCGTAGGCGCTGAGGCTGACGCGGGCCACGCGGCCGTTCTCAAAGGCGAACAGCAGGCTGCCGCTGTAATCCCCGGGCAGGCACAGGAAGATCACATTCTCCCCTGCATCCAGCCCCAGCTTGGCGGGCAGATAGTCGCCCAGCAGCGAGGCTTTCGTCTCGCCGAACTCGCTGGCGCGGGTCTTGTAGACCTGCTGCCTGTCGGTGAAGAACATCAGCTCCGTGTTGTTGGTGGCCTCGAAGTACTGGCTGGGGCCGTCGCCCTCCTTGTACTTCTGGTCGCCGGACATCCGCAGGGACTGGGGCGTGATCTTCTTGAAATAGCCCTCACGGCTGAGGAACAGGTGGACGGGATAGTCCTCCGGCGCGTCCTCCGCCGGCTCCTCCGGCAGCTCGTGGCTGTATACGATCTCAGTGCGGCGGGGCACGGCGTACTTCTTCCGCACCTCTGTCAGTTCGTCGATGATGATGCGGCGGATGCGCCCGGGTTTGGCCAGCGTGTCCTCCAGATCGTCGATCTCATCAGCCAGCGCCGCCGTCTCCTGCACCCGCTTGAGGATGTACTCCTTATTGATATTGCGGAGCTTGATCTCCGCCACGTACTCCGCCTGCACCTGGTCGATGCCGAAGCCGATCATCAGGTTGGGGATGACCTCGGATTCTTCCTCTGTCTCGCGGATGATCCGGATGGCCTTGTCGATGTCCAGCAGGATGCGCTTCAGGCCCTGCAGCAGGTGGAGCTTTTCCTTCTTTTTGCTGAGGATATAGTACACGCGGCGCTTGACGCAGTCGGTGCGCCACGCTGTCCACTCGGTGAGGATCTCCCCCACCCCCATGACCCGGGGCATACCGGCGATGAGGATGTTGAAGTTGCAGCTTACCGTGTCCTGCAAGGGCGTCAGGCGGAACAGCTTGGCCATCAGCTTGTCAGGGTCCACGCCCCGCTTCAGGTCGATGGCCAGCTTCAGGCCGCTGAGGTCCGTCTCGTCCCGCATGTCACTGATCTCCTTGACCTTGCCGGCCTTCACCAGCTCCGCCACCTTGTCCAGAATGACCTCGATGGTGGTGGAATAAGGGATCTCATAGACCTCGATGACGTTCTCGCTCCTGTCATAGCGCCAGCGGGCGCGGACCTTCAGGCCGCCGCGTCCCGTGGCGTAGATGCTGCGCAGGTCATCGCCATCGCAGATGATCTGGCCGCCGGTGGGAAAGTCCGGCGCCAGCAGCGTGGAGGAGATGTCGTGGTCGGGATTTTTCAGAAAGGCGATGGTGGTGTCGCACACCTCGCCCAGATTGAAGCCGCAGATCTGGCTGGCCATGCCCACGGCGATGCCCTGATTGGCGGACACCAGCACGTTGGGGTAGGTGGTGGGCAGCAGCGACGGTTCCTTCATGGTGTTGTCGTAGTTGTCCACAAAGTCCACGGCGTCGCAGTCCAGGTCGCAGAACAGCTCGGCGCAGATGGGGGCCAGCTTCGCCTCCGTGTAGCGGCTGGCGGCGTAGGCCATATCCCGGGAGTACACCTTGCCGAAGTTGCCCTTGCTGTCCACAAAGGGGTGCAGCAGGGATTCGTTGCCCTTGGCCAGACGTACCATGGTCTCGTAGATGGCCTGGTCGCCGTGGGGATTCAGGCGCATGGTCTGGCCCACGATGTTGGCGGACTTGGTGCGTCCGCCGGTGAGCAGGCCCATCTTGTACATGGTGTACAGCAGCTTGCGGTGGGAGGGCTTGAAGCCGTCGATCTCCGGTATGGCGCGGCTGACGATGACCGACATGGCGTAGGGCATATAGTTCTCGTCCAGCGTACGGGTGATGGGCTGCTCCACCACCGCGCCCCGCAGGCCCATCACGTTGGGGTCGGCGGGACGGTGGACGGTTTTTTCTTCCGTTTTCTTCTTTGCCATCAGGGTTCCTTTCTCAGCTGACGTCGATCATGTCCAGGTAGCGGCAGCCGTTTTCCGCGATATAGTCCTTGCGGCCGGACAGGTTGTCGCCCAGCAGCAGGTCAAAGACGCGGGCCGTCTCCTCAGCGTCCTCCGGCAGCACGCGGATGAGCCGCCGTGTCTCGGGGTTCATGGTGGTCATCCACATCATCTCCGGATCGTTTTCGCCCAGTCCCTTGGAGCGCTGGACGTTTACCTTCTTACCGGACAGCTCCTTGAGGATGTCCGCCTTCTCCCGCTCGGAGTAGGCGAACCACGTCTTTTCGCCGCCCTTTTCCCTGCAGGTGATCTCAAACAGCGGCGTCTCCGCGATGTAGACGTAGCCCTCCCGGATCAGGGTGGGGCACAGGCGGTACAGCATGGTCAAAATCAGCGTGCGGATCTGGAAGCCGTCCACATCGCCATCGGTGCAGATGACCACCTTGCTCCACCGCAGATTGCTCAGGTCGAACTGGTTCAGATCCTTCACCGCTTTGCCGCTGACCTCCACGCCGCAGCCCAGCACCTTCATCAGGTCGGTAATGACGTCACTTTTGAAGATGCGGGGATAATCGGCCTTCAGACAGTTCAAAATCTTGCCGCGGACGGGCATCAGGCCCTGGAACTCCGCGTCGCGGCTCTGCTTGCAGGCGCCCAGTGCGGAGTCGCCCTCCACGATGTAGATCTCCCGGCGCTCCACGTCCTTGGTGCGGCAGTCCACGAATTTCTGGACGCGGTTGGCAATGTCGATCTTCTCCGTCAGCTTTTTCTTCTGGTTGATGCGGGTGCGCTCCGCCGTTTCGCGGCTGCGCTTGTTGATGAGCACCTGAGCTGCGATCTTCTCCGCCGCCTCCTTGTTCTCAATGAAGTAGATCTCCATGCGGCTGCGGAGGAATTCGGTCATGGCCTCCTGAATGAACTTGTTGGTGATGGCCTTCTTGGTCTGGTTCTCATAGCTGGTCTGGGTGGAGAAGTTGTTGCTCACCAAAATGAGGCAGTCCTGTACGTCGGGAAACGTGATCTTCGATTCGCCTCTGGTGTATTTGTTGTTGTCCCGCAGGTATTTATCGATGGCGGACACCATGGCCGAGCGGGTGGCCTTCTCCGGACTGCCGCCGTGCTCCAGAAAGCTGGAGTTGTGGTAGTGCTCGCATAGGGCCACGCGGTTGGAAAAGCACAGTGCCACGCTGAGCTTCACCTTGTACTCCGGCTTGTCCGCCCTGTCGCGGCCACGGCGCTCCGCCTCCCAGAACACCGGCTCTGTCAGGGAGTCCTCCCCCGCCAGCTCGCGGATATAGTCGGCGATGCCGTTTTCATACAGAAACTCCTGGGTCTCAAATTTTCCGGGGGCCGTCTCATTGCGCAGACGGAACGTGACGCCGGCGTTCACCACAGCCTGCCGCTTCATCACGTCCTGATAGTATTCCAGCGGCACGGCGATGTCGGTAAACACCTCCAGATCCGGCAGCCAGCGAATGGTGGTGCCGGTCCGCTTTTTATTGGTGGTCAGCTCCGTGCTCTCCAGCTGGCCCACAATCTCGCCCCGCTCGAAGTGGAGGCGATACTCCTTCCCCTCGCGGTACACCGTGACATCCATATAGCGGGAGGCGTACTGGGTGGCGCAGGAGCCAAGGCCGTTGAGACCCAGAGAGAACTCGTAATTCTCACTGTTCTCGTTGTCGTACTTGCCGCCGGCGTACAGCTCGCAGAACACCAGCTCCCAGTTGTAGCGCCCCTCCTTCTCGTTCCAGTCCACGGGGCAGCCGCGGCCCATATCCTCCACCTGTACCGACCGGTCCAGAAAGCGGGTGACGGTGATGAGCTTTCCGTGGCCGCCGCGGGCCTCGTCGATGGCGTTGGACAGGATCTCAAACACCGCGTGCTCGCAGCCCTCCAGCCCGTCGGAGCCAAAAATAACACCGGGCCGTTTCCGGACCCGATCCGCGCCCTTGAGACTGGAGATACTCTCGTTGTCGTATACGTTTTTCTTTGCCATATTATTCCTCCGGCATACACCGAGCCAATCGTTTTCTGTTATTCTACCGTATTTTTCCCGTCAATGCAAGTCTCGCCGCCGCGGTATGCGCCGCACTTCGTCTAAAAGATCCTCCGACCCAAAAAGGTTTACAGATTCCCGCAAAAAATAACAGGAGCGCAACTGGGAAAACCCTTGGTGGAAAAAGGCTTTCCACAGTTTCCACATGGTTTTCCACAACTGTTATGTCAACACAAAACTGGTAAAAAAGTGCGCAAAACCGTGGGATTTACCATAATTGCCGGAGAAATCACCATTTTCTGGTTTTCCGGCGGAATGGGTATTGTTTCCCCTGTTTCCCACGGTTTCCCGCACTTTTCGACAGGGCCTCTTTTCCCCACGACATTGGCCGCAGGAGAAAGTGCCGCGGCAAGCGAAAGGACCGCCAACAGGCGGTCCTTTCGGAAAAACCGGATAAACGGACTTACTTGATGGGCTCGCCGGCGGCTTCCTTGGCGGCGATCTCCTTCATGGCGTCCTTGTGGCTCAGGTTCACGCGGCCCTTCTCGTCGATCTCCGTGACCTTGACCCACATCATGTCGCCGATCTTGCAGGCATCCTCCACCTTCTCGATGCGGTGGTCAGCCAGCTTGGAGATGTGTACCAGACCATCCTTGCCGGGAGCCAGCTCCACGAAAGCGCCGAAAGTCATCAGGCGCACCACGCGGCCGTAGTACAGCTGACCCACCTCGGGCACGAACACGATGTCGTCAATGCACTTCTTGGCGATGGCGCAGCTCTCTGCGTCAGGGGAGGCGATGTGGATGGTGCCGTCGTCGTCGATGTCGATCTTGGCGCCGGACTCGGCCACGATCTTCTGGATGACGGAGCCGCCCTTGCCGATGACGTCGCGGATCTTATCGGGATCGATGTGCATGGTCAGCATCTTGGGCGCGTACTTGCTCACCTCGGCGCGGGGCTCGGCGATGCAGGGCAGCATCACCTGGTCCAGGATCTGCACACGGGCGTCGTAGGTGATATCCAGCGCGTTCTTGATGATCTCCATGGTCAGACCGTCATTCTTCAGATCCATCTGGATGGCGGTGATGCCCTTCTTGGTGCCGGCCACCTTGAAGTCCATCTCGCCGTGGAAGTCCTCCACGCCCTGGATGTCGATGAAGGTGGTGAAGCTGCCGTCATCGTCCTGGATCAGGCCGCAGGAGATGCCGGCCACAGGGGCCTTGATGGGCACGCCGGCGTCCATCAGAGCCAGCGTGGAGCCGCAGATGGAGCCCTGAGACGTGGAGCCGTTGGAGGAAACCACCTCGGACACCACGCGGATGGCGTAGGGGAACTCCTCCACCGGAGGAATGACGGGCAGCAGGGCGCGCTCAGCCAGCGCGCCGTGGCCGATCTCGCGGCGGCCGGGGCTGCGGGCGGGCTTGGCCTCGCCCACGGAGTAGCCGGGGAAGTTGTAGTGGTGCATGTAGCGCTTCTCCGTCTCCTCCCAGATGGTATCCAGCTTCTGGTTGGCGGACAGGGTATCCAGCGTGGCCACGCTCAGCACCTGGGTCTGGCCGCGGGTGAACAGGCCGGAGCCGTGGACACGGGGCAGCACGCCCACCTCGGCGTCCAGCGGGCGGATCTCATTCTTCTGGCGGCCGTCCACGCGGTGGCCCTCCAGCAGCCAGGCCTTCACGATCTTCTTCTGGAACTTGTAGGTGATCTCGTCCAGATACTGATCCATGTTGGGATAATCCTCCAGGAACAGCTCGTGCCACTTCTCGATCAGCTGGTTCCAGCGGGCCTCGCGGACGTTCTTGTCGTCGGTATCCATGGCGGCCTTGGCGTCGTCCATGGTGGCGGCCACGATCTTGTCGAACAGCTCCTGATCGAAGTCAGCGTGGGGATAGTCGAACTTGGGCTTGCCGATCTCGGATACCATCTGATTGATGAGGGCGATCTGCTTCTGGTTCTCCTCGTGAGCGGAGCGGATGGCCTCGAACATGACATCGTTGGGCACCTCGTTGGCGCCGGCCTCGATCATGACCACCTTCTTGGCGGTGGACACCACGGTGACGTCCAGATCGCTGACCTTACGCTGCTCGGCGTCGGGGTTAAAGACCAGCTTGCCGTCCACCAGACCCACCTTCAGAGCGGCCACAGGGCCGTTCCAGGGGATGTCGGAGATAGCCAGGGCGGCGGAGGTGCCGATGAGGGCGGCGATCTCCGGAGAGCAGTCGTGATCCACGGCCATGACGGTACACATCACGGACACGTCGTTGCGGAAGTCGTAGGGGAACAGGGGACGGATGGGGCGGTCGATGACGCGGCTGGTCAGGATGCCCTTCTCCCCGGGACGGCCCTCGCGGCGGTTGAAGCTGCCGGGGATGCGGCCCACGGAGTACATCTTCTCCTCAAAGTCCACGCTCAGGGGGAAGAAGTCGATACCGTCACGGGGACGGGGCGCGGCGGTGACGCAGCACAGCACGCGGGTATCGCCGTAGCCCACCATGACGGCGGCGTTGGCCAGCTCGGCCAGCTTGCCCACCTCCAGCGTGAGGGGACGGCCTGCCAGATCCATGGTGTACTTGTGATAGTGGGGGAATTGACGCTTGGTGATGATCGTTGACATGACATTTCTCCTTTTTTGTGAATTAGCATCCTGTACCGCGATCCGTCGCCGTTAGCACTTGAAAATGCCCCGAAGCCGCCGGTTTCGACGCATTTTCAACTGCTAAGGGTGAGGATACAGACTGGTACAGAATGTGAAAGAAGGGTGATGCGCGCACGCACATCACCCTGTTTCAACTTACTTACGCAGACCCAGCTTGGCGATCAGGGCACGATAACGCTCGATGTCCTTCTTGGCCAGATAGTCCAGCAGACGGCGGCGCTTACCGATCATCATCTGCATACCGCGGCGGCTGTGGAAGTCGTGGGGATGCACCTTCAGGTGAGCGGTCAGCTGGTTGATGCGCTCGGTCAGGATAGCGACCTGCACTTCGGGGGAGCCGGTGTCGGTCTCGTGGGTACGGTTGGCCTCGATGATAGAGGTCTTCTGGTCTTTCAGCATCATAGTTGTGTTTCCACCTTTCTTGAATTACGCCCGCATCCTGAGCCGTGGGAGAGATGGATCGCTCCGCGCAGCTAAGGCAAGGGGCAGTGCGACATAGTCGCGTACCTTGAAATGCTACCATAAAAAAACCGGTTTGTAAAGTGGATTTTTCCGTAAAATCGTATTTGTTCACGTTTTGTTCTTCACTTTTTCAGGGAGAACTGTTATACTGTCGGGGTCTCAGAGCAGAAAGGGGAGAATTTTTCCAATGAAACGCTATATATCCATCATCGCGCTGCTGCTGACGGCGGCGCTTTTGACCGCCTGCGGCAGCGGCGCGGACACCCAGAGCAAGGAGGCGGACGCCGCCGTCCAGACGGCGCTGCCGCCGGAGGGCATCACGGCGCTGGTGCTGTCCGACGACAGCCAGGTGCTGCGGTTCAGCCGCGAGGACGAGACCTGGTACTGGCAGGACGACACCACCTTCCCGCTGGATCAGGAGGCCATGCCGGCGCTGGTGGAGGCGGCTGCCGCCATGACGGCGGCCTCGCCGGTGCGGGTGGCGGAGGAGGATCTGGCCGACTACGGGCTGGATGACACAAAGATCACTCTGGCCGTCACGGCGGACGGCGAGACCCTGACCTTCGCCCGGGGCGATCAGGCGGAGTCCGGCGACTGGTACATGCGCTGCGCCGAGGATGGCACCGTGCGCCTGGTGTCCGATAACGCCGTGAAGATCTTCCAGCTGCTGGACGGCAGCATCTACGACATGGCGGCGCTGCCGGTGCTGCCGGTCATTACCGAGGAGAACCTGCTGTCCGCCGCGGTACAGGGCGGGGAGAACGTCCTGGTCAACATCCGCGTGGTGGACGGCGTGCGCAAGGTGGGCAGCCGCGATGTCACGGAGGCCACCGCCGCGCTGGTGGAGGAGCTGGGCCGGTTGTCCGTCACCGCCTGCGTGGACTATGATCCCGCCGAGGGCGCCGCCGCTATCTGCGGGCTGGATGCGCCGGACGCTCAGGCGCTGGTGACCTATACCAACGAGCTGGGCACCGAGTCCACCCTGACGCTGACTGTGGGTCTGCCCGATGGCAGCGGCGGCCGCTACGTCACCGTCAACGACGATCCCACCATCTACCGCATGGAGGAGACGTCGCTGGTGCAGTTGCTGACGCTGGCGGAGACCGGCCTGAACTGAAAAAATCCAGGGATACCCCCATGCGTCAGCATGGGGGTATCCTTTCGGCCGCATTTCAGCCGAATAGACGCCGGCAGGACCGCGTGCCTTCACATGCGGAGCCGGCCTTGCAAAACGCACCCTTTTGTGGTATAAATCAAGGCGAAAAAAGGAGGGCTGCCTGTGCGTATTCTGATCGTGGAGGATGAAAAGCGTCTGGCGGGCACGCTGGCGGAGCTGCTGCACCGGCGGGGCTACGCCGTGGATGTCAGCTATGACGGCGTGTCCGGCCTGGACAACGCCCGCAGCGGCATTTACGATCTGGTGCTGCTGGACGCCATGCTGCCGGAGCTGGACGGCTTTTCCCTGCTGCAGCAGCTCCGCGCCGGCGGCGAGACGGTGCCGGTGCTGATGCTGACGGCCCGCAGCGATCTCAGCGATCGGGTGCGGGGTCTGGACTGCGGCGCGGACTACTACCTGACCAAGCCCTTTGAGACGGAGGAGCTGCTGGCCTGCATCCGCTCCCTGCTGCGGCGGGGCGGCGAGACGGCGGACAGCGGCGCCACCGTCTTCGGTGACCTGCATCTCCAGCAGTCCACGTTTCTGCTGTCCTGCGGCGACCGGTCCGTCCGGCTGAGCCGTCGGGAGTACGACCTCATGGAGCTGCTGATGAAAAACGGCAGCCAGATCGTATCCAAGGAGCAGCTGATCTTAAAGGTATGGGGCTACGACTCCGCCGCCGAGGATAATAATGTGGAGGTCTACATCTCCTTCCTGCGGCGGAAGCTGGCCCATCTGCGCTCCCGCGTACAGATCAAAACACTGCGCATGGTGGGCTACTGCCTGGAGGAGGCGGTATCATGATCCGCCGTCTCCGTTGGAAGGTGGTGGGCCTGAACATGGGTATGGTGTTCTGCGTACTGCTGGCCGTGTTCGCCGCCGTGTTCTTCTTTGCCCGCTCCGCCCTGTCCCGCAGCGTCCGCCAGCAGATGGAGGAGGCCGTCCGGACCGGCGTTTACGACCTGTCCCAGCCGGACGGGTCCACCCTGCCCTGCTTCGTGGCGGAGGTCTACGCCAGCGGCACCGTCCGCGTCTCCGGCAACGGCTACTACGACCTGACGGACAAGTCAGCGCTGGCGGACATCGTCACCGCCGCCCTGTCGGCTCAGGAGGACGAGGGCGTGCTGGCGGACTACCACCTGCGCTATCTGCGGAGCGTGGGGCTCCTGTCCACCCGCATCGCCTTTACCGACAGCACGCTGGAGCAGGCCACCCTCCGCGGCCTGCTGACCGGCAGCCTGCTCATCGGATTTGTGGCGCTGGCGGTGCTGTTCGCCTGCAGCTATGTGCTCAGCGGTGCGGTGACGCGGCCGGTGGCCCGTGCGTGGCAGCAGCAGAAGCAGTTCCTGTCCGATGCCAGCCATGAGCTGAAAACACCCCTGACGGTGGTGCTGTCCTCGGCGGAGCTGCTGGACCAGTCCGCGTTGCCGGAGCAGAAGCAGTATGTGGATAACATCCGCGCCGAGTCCCGCCGCATGAAGCGGCTGGTGGAGGATATGCTGACCCTGTCCCGGGTGGAGCGCAGCGGCGCGCACCTGCCGGACGCGGCGGCGGACCTTTCCGACATCGCGGCGGACGCCGCCCTGCGGTTCGAACCGGTGGCCTTCGAGGCAGGCCATACCCTGTCCTACGACATCGCGCCGGACCTGACGGTGCGGGGCGACGGGGAGAAACTGGCTCAGGCGGTGGCCGTCCTGCTGGACAACGCCATCAAGTACGCTGCGCCCCACACGGAGATCCGGCTGGACGCCCTGCGGCAGGGCCGGAACGTCTGTGTACAGGTGGAGAACCGGGGCGCAGACATCCCCGCCGACAAGCTGCCTCATATCTTCGACCGGTTCTATCGGGCCGACGAGTCCCGTACCGGCGGCGACAGCTTCGGCCTGGGCCTGCCCATCGCCAAGGCCATCGCGGAGGCCCACCACGGCGCCATCCGCTGCGACAGCAGCGGCGGCATCACCCGTTTTACCATCACCCTCCCCTGCCAGCAGGAGAAATAGAAAGGCGAAACCATGTTTGACACCATTCTCCGCGGCGGCACGGTGATCGACGGCACCGGCCGCCCCGCCTTCCCCGCCGACGTAGGCATTACCGCCGGGACCATCACCGCTGTCGGCGACCTGTCCGCCGCCGCCGCGGGCCGTACTATGGATGTCGCCGGCCGCACCGTGACCCCGGGCTTCATTGACATCCACCGCCACGCCGACGCCGCAGCCTTTCGCTCCGATTACGGCTCATTGGAGCTGCGGCAGGGCCTGACCACCATCGTCAACGGCAACTGCGGCCTGTCCGCCGCCCCCTTCGGGCCGGACCACGCCGCCGCTATCCGCGCCTACCTGCGGCCCATCACCGGCGATATACCGGATACCCTGCCCTCAGCGTCTCTGGCCGCCTATCTGGCAGCGCTGCGGGACCTGCCCCTGCATACCGGCATGCTGGTGGGCGCGGGCATTCTGCGGGCGGACGCCGCCGGTTACGAGCTGGAGCATCTGGACGAAGCGCACTACCGCGACATCCACCGCGCCATGGAGCGTGCTCTGGGCGACGGCGCGCTGGGCGTATCGCTGGGACTTGGCTACGCGCCGGAGTGCTTCTGCACCACGGAGGAGCTGATCCATACGCTGGAGCCCCTGCGGGGGCAGGACATCCCCCTCACCGTCCATATGCGGCAGGAAGGCGCCGGTGTCTGCACCTCCGTGGAGGAGATGCTCACCGTGGCGCGGACACTCCGCATCCCCCTGCACATCAGCCATCTGAAGGCCATGGGGCGGGACAGCTGGGGCAAAAAGATCCCCCGTGCGCTGGCGCTTTTAGAGCAGGCGCGGCAGGAGGGACTGGACGTCAGCTGCGACGTCTACCCCTACACCGCCGGCTCCACCCAGCTGCTGCACATCCTGCCGCCGGAGTTTCTGGAGGGCGGCATGGACGCGGTGGTCCGCCGTCTGAGCGACCCCGCCGCCCGTCGGGAGCTGGCCCGGCGCATCGAAAGCGGCAGCGGCTTTGATGACATCGCCCGTCTGGCCGGCTGGGACGGCATCTACCTCACCAGCCTTCACTGCCCCGAGGATCACCCGTTCCTGGGCAAAAGCCTTGCCCAGATCGCGGCCCTGACGGGGCAGGACCCGCTGGACTGCTGCTGCGACCTGCTGGTGCGGGAGGACTGCCAGATCACCATGATCGACTTCATGGCGTCGGAGGAGGACATCACCGCCATCCTGCAAAGTGACCTGTCCAACCTGATCTCCGACTCCACCTATCCCACGGAGGGCATGCCCCACCCGCGGGTCTACGGCACGTTCCCCCGGCTCATCCAGCACTTTGTCATGAAAAAACATGCCCTGACGCTGGAGCAGGCGGTGCGGAAGATGACGGCTTTGCCCGCCCGGGCCCTGCGCCTGCGGCACAAGGGCGTCATCGCGGAGGGTATGGACGCAGACCTCTGCGTCTTTGACCCCGCGCAGCTGCGGGAAAACGGCGATTACCGGTGTCCCTGCCGGATGGCGTCCGGACTGGACGCCGTGCTGGTGGCGGGGCAGCCGGCGGTCATACACGATACACTCACCGGCGCACACGCCGGTACGGTCATCAGGAGGGAACTCATATGAGAACAGATATGCTGCATCAGCTGGAGGGCGTCGTCCGCCGCGCCGGCGACATCGTCCGCGAGGCTCATGACATCGAGCGGGCCACCATGGAAAAGCACGGCGCCGCCGACCTCGTCACCAAGTACGACGTGGCGGTGCAGGGCTTTCTGCAGCGGGAGCTGCTGGCCCTGCTGCCGGAGGCGGACTTTCTGGGCGAGGAAGGGGATCACACGGCCCTGACCCGCCCGTGGACCTTCATCGTGGACCCCATTGACGGCACCACCAACTTCGTCCGCCGCCTGCATTACAGCGACATCTCCGTGGCGCTGGCTCAGGACGGCCAGACGCAGTACGCCGTGGTCTACGACCCCTTTGCCGACGAGCTGTTCTCCGCTCAGAAGGATGGCGGTGCGTTCTGCAACGGCCTGCCCATCCGGGTCAGTGAGCGGGACATGGCCCACGCCGTGTTCCTCTGCGGCTCCACCATCTACGACCGCAGCCTGACGGAGCAGAACTTCTCCCTGATCCGCCAGCTGTACGAAAAGGGGCTGGACTTCCGCCGCTTCGGCGCGGCGGCTCTGGACCTGTGCCAGGTGGCGGCGGGACGGGTGGAGGTGTTCGGCGAGTGCTGCCTGTCTCCCTGGGACTACGCTGCCGGCAGCCTGATCATCACGGAGGCCGGCGGTATCGTCACCGACTTCTCGGATACCGCGCCCAATGTGCTGCGGCCCTCGTCGGTGTTCGCCAGCAACGCCAGGTGCCACAGCGTCCTCAAGGAGCTGGAACTGTAACGACGAAAGAGGGACGGCCCGCAGGGTCGTCCCTCTTATTTTCCATGGAAGCGCTTACAGGAACTTGTCCAGCTCCCGCTCCACCTCCGGCATCTTCTTCACAGTGGGGTTTTCGAGGCGCCAGCCGTCGCGGATGACCATGGACAGCCTGCGCAGGGCCGTCAGATCCGCCAGCGGGTCCGCAGGGCACACGATAAGGTCCGCGGCCTTCCCGGCCTCCACGGAGCCGGTAACGTCGGCAATGCCCGCCAGCTCCGCGTTCAGCAGCGTGGCGCTGTGCAGCGCGAAGGCGGGTGTCACGCCGCAGTACTTCACGAAGTAGCACAGCTCCCGCCACATGTCGTAGTGGGTGATGTAGGGGCAGCCGGTGTCGGTGCCCAGTCCCACGGGGATACCCTCCGCCAGACACGCCTTGGCCAGCGCCACAATGCCCTCGAACACCACAAGGCCGTTGGCCTGCTGCTCGTAGGTGGCGTGGGAGATGCTGCGGTCAAACAGGGCGTAGGGCACGGCGGGGGAGATGGTGGATACCTGGAACGCGCCCCGCTCCTTGAACAGCCGCAGGATATCCGCGTCCGGTCTGGCTCCGTGCTCAATGGAGTCCACGCCGTTTTCCAGCGCCACGCGGACGCCCTCGGGGCTCTCCACATGGGCCGCCACCTTCATGCCCAGAGCGTGGGCCGTATCGCAGGCGGCCTTCACCAGCGCCGGCTGCATCCGCAGCACCCCGGGCTCACCCACCACCTCGGCGTCCATGACGCCGCCGGTGATCATCAGCTTGATGAGGTCGGGCTTCTCCGCCGCGATCTTCTCCACGCAGGCCGCAGCCTCCTCCGGCGTGCGGGCCTCGTAGGCCAGGGAGCCTGCCATGTGGCCTCCGGGCACGGATACCGCCATGTTGGACGCCACCACGCGGGGGCTCAGGATGGCCCCTGCCGCCGCCTGATCGCGGATCATGGTGTCAAAATCCGCCACGCCGCCCACCGTGCGGATGGTGGTGACGCCGCTGAGCAGCTCCATCTTGGCGTAGCCCTCGCACAGGCGGATGCCCACGCGGCGCATCAGGCCGTTGGAGGTGATGAGCTTCACCAGCTTTTTGGGGTCGGAGGGCTTCTTTTTGGGCTTGCCGGAGGCCGGCAGGTGGACATGCAGGTTGATGAGCCCGGGCAGCACGTACTGCCCGCCCAGATCCACCGTCTCGTACCCCGCGGGCGCCGCTCCGTCGGTGACGGCGGCGATACGGCTGCCGTCCACGCAGATGACCTTCCCCGTCTGGGGCGCCATATCACGGGTGCCGTCCAGCAGCACGCCGTTTACCAGCGCATAGCGCTTTTCGTTCTTATACATTGTCTCAGACCTCCTGAGAGTGAGATCTTGTTTCTTTTCCGGAGACATTGGCCACGAATACGCACACCAGAATGATGACCACGCCCAGCATCTGCCACACACTGAAGGGTTCCTTCAGCAGCACCACGCCCGCCAGCACAGACACCACCGTGGTGACGTTGGAAAAAAGTGATGTCTCCGACACGGACAGGTGGCTGTTGGCGAAGTTCAGCAGTCCGTAGGCCATTACCGAGGACAAAAGCCCCAGATACAGCACTGCCAGCCAGAACTGCCCGTCCTGCAAGGGCTCCAGGATCATGGGGCTGGTCAGCCCTCCGGCGTGGAGCAGCGCCACGGGGATGAACACCACCATGCCTACCACGAACATGACGTAGGTCATCTCAAATGGGGTGAACAGCTTGGCGGCGCTGTGGCTGATGCCGTAGTACAGCGTGTCGCTGAGCATGGTCAGCAGCAGGAACAGCATGCCCAGCGCCGAGACCATCACCGCCCCTCCGGCGGAGATCAGCGCCACACCGCCGATAGCGCACACGGCGCACAGTACCTGCTTCAGCGTCACCTTCTCGTGGAGCACCAGCACGTCCATCAGGATGCAGCACACCGGCACCGCCGCGATGATGGTGCCCGCCACCGCCGACGAGGTGTACAGGATACCGTAGTTCTCGAAGATGAAGTAGGCCACCGGCTGCACGATGCCCAGAAGCAGCAGCTGATACACCGGCTTGCCCCGCAGGGAGAAGGTGAACAGCGGCCGCCCCCGCAGCTTTCCCACCAGCGCGTTGACCAGGATCACCAGCGTCATGGCCGCCACCGCCACGGTGAACCGCACCGCCAGCAGCACTGTGGGGGCCGCCTTCTCCAGCGCCAGCTTGGAGAACATGAAGCTCATGCCGAAGATGACGGCTGCGGTGATGGCCGCCAGCAGCGACAGCGTATGGATCCTTTTCTGTGTCATGACAAGCTCCTTTTGCCCGCGGTGTGCGGGATCTTAATGCCGCTCACTATACCATAAAAGTGAAAAAGATGCAAGATTTCCCGCCCCGCTGGTAAAAAATACGCCCGCCCGCAGGAAGCGGACGAGCGTACCGGCGACAGGGAGATGGTGCCGCCACGGGAGGAGGTGAAACCTGAAAAAACGGAAAAGACTTACTTGCTGGTGACTTTGCTGACGATGCCGACTACCACAAGAAGACCGGCCAGAGCGGCCATCACGAAACTCGGACCCATGCTTCAGCGCCTCCTTTCTGCGGTTTTTCTTAACGTGTCTTTAATGTACCACAAGTTCGGGGATTTGTAAAACGCATCATAATCATCAAAACCATGAAAAAAACTTTGCACCGGGCCGACGGATATGCTATACTTGCATCGGGAAAGGAGCGTGCGCCCATGAGCGTTGCGAAATATCAGGTATTCCTCAAGACCGTGGAGTGCGGCAGCTTCACTGCCGCGGCGCGGGAGATGAACTTTACCCAGTCCGGCGTCAGCCACGCCATCGGCTCACTGGAGGAGGAGCTGGGTGTGCCCCTGCTGATCCGCAGCCACGGCGGCGTCACCCCCACGGCGGACGGACGGGCGCTGCTGCCCTACTTCGAGAAGATGTGCGCCATGCAGCACCAGCTGGAGCAGCAGGCCGCCGACCTGCGAGGTCTGGAGACAGGTCTTGTCAAGGTGGCTACCTTCACCAGCGTGTCGGAAAAGTGGCTGCCCAACATCCTCAAGACCTTTCAGACCCACTACCCCCATATCGAGTTTGAGCTGCTGCCCTCCAACTTCAACAGCGAGATTGGCAACTGGGTGCTGAACGGACAGGCGGACTGCGGCTTCATCAGCCTCCCCGCCCCTGTTGAAAAGTATCTGGACTGCTGGCTTCTCCAGCGGGACCAGTGGAAGGTCATCGTCCCCTGCGACCACCCGCTGGCGGGTGCGAACCCCTTCCCGCCTGCGGCGCTGGAGCAGTATCCCCTGATCCTGCTGGACGAGGGCGACGACTATGAGATCCAGGCGGTGTTCGACACGCTGGGCATCACGCCGAAGATCCAGTACACCGTCCAGCAGGATCAGACCATCCTGGCCATGGTGTCCAGCGGACTGGGCATCAGCATCATGGAGGAGCTGATGCTCTACCGCTGTGCCTATCCGCTGGTGTCCTGCTCTCTGCCCCAGCCGTTTTACCGGAACATCGGTATCTGCGTCAAGGACAGGAACGCCCTGTCCAACAGCACCCGGGCCTTCATTGACCACACCCGCCGCTGGGTGCTGGCCAATTTTCCCGACGGCTGGAACGCCCCGCCCCCCACTGTCCGCTGAATGCGGAACGAAACGCCGCCCCGTGCCGTCAGAAATGGCAGAGGCGGCGTTCTGCCCGCCCGATGAAAGGAGTGTTTTCGATGAAAAAGCTGTGTGTATTCTGCATGGCCCTGCTGATGCTGGCCATGACCGCCTGCGGTAAGGACACGTCCGGCGGCGGTCAGTCCGTGGATCTGCGCGCCGCCTATGAAGCAGCCATCGCCCAGGTCAACGAGGAGCTGGGGGACAACGCCCCCGCCCTGCTGGAGGAAACGGCGGTGGAGCTGCTGAACGGCTACTACCCCGGCATCGCGGACATCCAACTGAAGCAGTCGGTGTTCTTCCTCTCCCCCACTGCCACCTCCTGCGAGGTAGCCATGGTGGAGGTGGCTGACAGTGCCGACGCAGCCAAGGTGCGCGACATCTTCCAGGCCCGTGTGGACACCATGGCCAACGATACCATGTATCCGGACGAGGCCGCCATGTGGAAAAACAGCGCCACTGTGTCCGTCAACGGGAGCTACGTGGTGCTGGAGGTGCTGCCGGAGGGCTGCACCGTGCCCGACGCATTTCTGGCCAAATTTTGACGGGACGCCGGCATTTTTCCACCTCATGCGGTATAAAGAAGTGTCTGGCCGTCCACGCTTTCGTCTCTGCGCAGAATGACGTAGACGGAATCCATGCAAAAAAAAGAGAGGACCTGCACAGCAGGACCTCTCTTTTTTGTATATTTCGCGTCTCTTACTCGCGGCGCAGGGCCTCAATGGGGTTGAGCTTGGAGGCCTTCACCGCCGGTACGAAGCCGAACACCACGCCGATGACCATAGAGAAGGCCACGGCGATGATGCAGGCCGGTACGCTGATAGCCACCGGTGTGCCCATGATGTGGGACATCATCTCCGCCAGGCCGATGCCGCAGGCTACGCCCAGGATGCCGCCCATGCTGGTGAGCACGGCGGCCTCCGTCAGGAACTGCCAGCGGATACGGCTCTGCTGCGCGCCGATGGCGATCTTCAGGCCGATCTCGCGGGTACGCTCCGTCACAGACACCAGCATGATGTTCATGACGCCGATGCCGCCCACCACCAGGGAGATGGCGGCGATCCAGATGAGCTGCCGGTTGGAGCTCTCGGACAGGCTCTGCAGCTGGCTGGCCTGCTGCAGCAGGTCCTTGGACTGGTACTTGTAGGTGTCGCCGGAGATAACGTGGCTGTTGAGGTATTCCGCCACGTTGTTGCCGGCGGTGGTCATGTCGTTGGTGGACACCGCCCGCACCGCCGCATACTGGGGCTCATCGTAACGATAGACGATGGGCCAGCAGCTGTCGGGGATGAAGATGGTGCCGGAGGTACTGCCGGAGTACATGTAGTAGTCATTGATGTTGTTGATGACCGGCTCCGAGGACACGCGGGAGGACACCACGCCCACCACGGTGAAGGGCTCGCCGCTGATCTCCAGAGTGCCGCCGATGGGATTCTCGCCCTGAAACAGGCTCTGGGCGCTCTTGGTGTCGATGAGCGCCACCTTCCGGCAGCTGGCGAAGTCCGACTCCACGAAGGATCTGCCGTAGTTGACGGCGTAGTCCGCCGCAGACAGGAAGTGGCTGTCGATGCCGTACAGACTGCCGCTGAAGGACGTATCGCCCACGTACACGCCGTCGGGCCACTGCCGCTGGTGGTACAGGGACACATCCGCCACGCTGCCCAGCTGGCTCATCTCGCTGCGCATGTCCTCCGTGATGGTGCTGACGCCCTGGGGAATGTCGGAGTAGTCCAGGCTTATCTCATTGCCGTCCTGGGTCAGCTGCACGCGGACCACGTTGTTGCCGGCGCCGATGAGGTTCTGCTTGATCTGCTCGTTGGTGCCCTGAATGGTGGATACGATGGTGATGATGGCCGCGATACCGATGATGATGCCCAGCATGGTCAGGAACGACCGCATCTTGTGGCTCCACACGCCCTGAAAGGCGAGATTGATATTTTCTAACATCGCTTCGCCCTCCTTACAGTCCGTTGTACAGCTCGTCGGCGCTGGCTTCCACCGTGGCGGCGCCCTCCCGCACGTCCTTCCCGTAGGGGAACGCCACATAGTCCTCCAGCGACAGTCCGCCGCGGATCTGGGTGTAGCTTCCCCACAGGTCGCGTCCCGTCTGGACCCAGCGCTTCTCCAGCCTGCCGTTGTCGCCGCGGGCCATTACGTAGCTCTTGCCGTTCTCCGTGCGGATGAACATGGTCTGGAGATAGATGGTATTGCCGTCGGTGGTGACGGTCTTCTGATAGGACATATCCACATAGTCTCCGGGCTGCAGGTTGGCGTCCTCGGAGACGAATACCTTAAAGGGGTAATAGGACACATTGCTGTTGCCGTCGCCCCAGCTGCTGCTGTTGTCCGTGGGGAAGTCGCTGATCTCCACGATCTCACCCTGACAGCTGGCGCCGGTCATCCAGCTGCTGATGTCCACCGTGTCGCCGAGCTTCACCTTACCCAGGTCCAGCTCGCCCAGTGCGCCGGTGATGTAATAGCCGCCGCCGCCGGAGACCTCCACCACAGGCTCGCTGTTGTTATAGGCCTCGTCCGCCGGCCGCACGGCCTTGACCACGCCGTCGATCTCGCTGTATACGGTGCCGTCACCCAGCTCCTTCTTTTTCTTGTCCAGCCCGATCTGAGCCTGCTTTACGGAGCGCTGGCCGTCGTAGACCTGCTTTTCCGTGGTGGCGATGAGGGACTTCAGCTCTTCCTTGGTCAGGGACTCGTTCAGCAGCTTCTCGATGGTGGCCAGCTGCTCCTCACGGTCCTTGATCTCCGCGGTGGTGGGGGTCACATAGCCGTCCTGATAGGCGGGCAGGTCGTTCATCACCTTCAGCTTCACCGGCGTCTCCGTGTCCTCGGCCACGATGTACATGCCGTAGCAGGTGATGGCGCCGTTGTTCACGTTGCCGGCTCTGGTCACCAGCACCACGTAGGCGCTGTTCCGGCTCTTGGGCAGGATGTCGTTCCGGATGATGTCGTCCGTCAGATAGTACTCCTTGGTGCGGGTATCCTCCAGCCACTGGTAGTACAGGGGCTTATCCTTGCTCTGGCCAAGGCTGTCGCCCAGACGGCCCTGCTTCACGGGGGAGCCCCGTCCGGCCAGCTGGTCCTGCTGGGAGCGCAGCTTCTCCAGAATGGCGGCCACGCGGTCATATTCCTTCTGCAGCTCCTCGCGGTTCTCCGCCTTGCGGTACAGGGACAGGTTATTCTTGGCTGTTTCCAGCTCCAGCTGCATGCGTTCCAGCTGGATCTGGGCGCCCTCCACCTCCGCCTGAGACAGCGTGGTGTCGTAGGCCAGCAGCTTGTCGCCCTTCTTTACATTCTGTCCCTCTTTCACGTACACCTGACTCACCGTCTGGCTCTGGGAGAGGTAGATCTTCTGCAATTTATCGGTGCTCACCGTGCCGCTGGTGTTGGCGGTGTCGCCCCAGTAGTCGGTCATGGCGAAGCTGGGCACGTCGAACACCTTCACGTCGCCGCGCTGGGCGTTCCGCGCCAGCGTCAGGCCGCCCCATACGGCGGCGCACACGGCTGCGGCAATGCCCACGATCAGCAGCGTCTTTTTCAGGGATTTACTCATGGAACGCACCTCCTGACAGCACACCGTCGCGAATGTTCATAATGGTGTGGGCATGCTGTGCGATGCCCTGATCGTGGGTAATCATGATAATGGTGGAGCCGCTCTGGTGCAGCTGCTGGAACAGATCCATCACCTGTGCGCCGCTGGCGGAATCCAGCGCGCCGGTGGGCTCGTCAGCCAGCAGCAGCTTGGGCCTTCCCACGATGGCCCGGGCGATGGCCACGCGCTGGCACTGTCCGCCGGACAGCTGATCCGGCCGGTGATCCACGCGGTCGGATAGGCCCACCGTCTCCAGCGCCTGACGGGCACGCTCCAGCCGCTCCGCCTTCTTCACCCCGCCGTACAGCAGGGGCAGCGCCACATTCTCCACCGCTGTCAGCTTGGGCAGCAGGTTGAAGGACTGGAACACGAAGCCCAGCTCCTTGTTCCGCACCTCCGCCAGCTGCTTGGGACTGCACTTGGTGATGTCCTGCCCGTTCAGCAGGTAGCTGCCGCTGGTGGGCACGTCCAGGCATCCGATCAGGTTCATCAGCGTGGTCTTACCGCTGCCGGAAGGCCCCATGATGGCAAGATACTCCCCCTCCTCCACCTCAAGGTCGATGTGCTTGAGAATGTGGTTCACGGATTTTCCCATGGGGTAGTCCTTGCAGATGTCGTGCATTTCCAGGATCATACTCAGCCCTCCACCGGTGCGTCCGTGACGGCGCCGTCCGCAGCGGGCGCGGTCACGTCGCCGCCGTTATCCGCGCCGGACATATCCGCCATGCCGCCGTCCGTCATGCCGCCGTCCGTCATGCCGCCGTCCGTCATGCCGCCGTCCGTCATGCCGCTGCTGCTATCGGGATCGAAGGTGCTCTCGTCGTAGGGCACGCAGGTCATGCCGGCCTTCAGCGTCTCGTCGGGGAAGGCGATGTAGTCCGACGCCGTCAGCCCGTCGGTGACGACGTAGGTGTCCAGCTCCGCGTCATGCTCCCCCAGCGTCACGCTGCGCTTTTCCAGCTTGCCGCTGCTGCTCTGGGCCCACACCCAGGGGGAGGAGTCCGCGTCGTTGATGAAGTAGGCCGGCAGGTGGATGGTGTTGGCGTCCTGTGCGCCCTGTCCCAGATCCGGCTCGATGTACACGTGCTGGCCCATCAGCAGCCCATCGCTGCTGCTGAGCTCCACATAGAACGGGTATTTGCTGGAGTTACCGGTGTCGCTGCTGCCGCTGTCGTAATAGTTGCTGCTGCTCTGGGCGGGGTTGTTCCAGTCGATGCTGGAGATGGTGCCCTGCCACGTCTGGTCGCTGACACGGGAGCGGATGATGACGCTGACGCCCTCGCTGAGCACCGATGCGTTGTTCTCGTTGACGTAGCCCTTCACGCGGTAGCCGCCGGTCTGCACGATGGAGATCAGGGGCAGGGGATTGCCGTTGCTGTCGGTGCTGCCGTTGGCGTTGACGCTCTTGACCTCGCCGGCCACCTCCGCCTTCACGGAGCTGTTCTGCATGTTCTTCTGCAGCTTCTCGATGTCGCGGTTCTTTTCGGCGATGCTGCGGTTGGTTTTCTGCATTTCGTTGTTATAGCCCCGAATGTCCAGCAGCAGCCGACGGCGCTCGGTGTCATCCGTGGTTTCGTCCAGCGCGTCCTCCGCCTGCTTCTTCTCTTCCTGCTGTGTTTCCAACTGAGACTTCAGCTCCTCCAAAGACAGTTGGGCATCCTCTAAATCGATTTCAAGCTGGCTCATATCATAGGTGAACAGCACGTCGCCCACGTTGACGGCGTCGCCCGCCTTGACCTTGATCTCGCCGATGGTCATGGAGTCGTCCTTTTTGATGTTGGTCTCGCCCAGCGCGCTGACCACGCCGGCAAAACGGTCCGTCATACCGGCGGAGCCCAGCCCGCAGATCATGGAGACGGATTGCACGGATGCTTCGCCGGCGCTCTGACCGCAGCCGGCGGCCACGCCCAGCAGCATGGCCAGCGCCAGAATGAAAGCAGCTTTCTTCATGGTGTTATCTCCTTTGCCTTTCCTCTGCGGTGCGCCGCAGTATTCCACATACATGTATGACGGCGCACCGCGGAAAAATGTTCCGCAGAATTTGTGAAAAAGCGTCGTCAGATGCTTGATTCCATCTTACCATGGCGGCCCTATGCAAATGTGAACGGAATATGGACAAAGCATTAAGGCCCGACTAAGATTGCCGCCGAAAATGTTGACAGCGCGGCGGCCCATGGCATACAATATCACCATTCCCATACGCCGCCTCTGTCTGCGCGGCGTCTGAAAGCGGGAGGGATCTCTATGACGAAAAAACGCATACGTCAGATGAACAGCGCCCTGCGCCGCCGCCTTACCGGCCGCCCTGCGGCGGACTGGCTGCCCCAGGGAGAGTCGTTTGCCCGCCGTCTGGAGACGGATGGCTATATGCAGCGCTTTGTCCCCCTGTTTCAGGGGCGGCGCCTGCGCTGCGCCGATGTGCTGGCCCTGTGCCGTCCGGAGCTGGACGCTCTCAGCGGCGGAGCTGCGCCGCAGCAGGGCTGGCTGGCCTATACCTACGACTTTGCCCGCCGCCTGCTGTATCCGGAGCGGGACACGCCGGAGCCCTTCGGCCCCGGAGCCGTGTTTTTCCTGTCGGTGCTGCAGGTGCTGTTCGCCGCGGAGAACGAGGTGCTGCCGCCGAACCCCGCCTGGACATTCCGGCTCCTGACGGAGGCGGAGCTGTCCGGCAGCGCCTGCGCCGTCAGCTACGTCCAGATGCTGCGCTGTTGGAAGCGGGAGTACGTCTATGAGCTGATGCGTCTGGGGCTGGAGGCCACGCCCTACCGCACGCTGGAGCACATCGCCGGCGTCCACCACGTGGCCATGACGGCGGGCCGCGCCCTGCACCGCGCCGGTATCCCCGTGGATCTGGCGCTGGTGTCCGGCAGCGCCGCCGGACACGACATCGGCAAATTCGGCTGCCGTCCCGGGGAGCGGGTGCCCTACCTGCACTATTACTACACCGACCTATGGTTCCGCCGCCGCCGTCTCACCGACATTGGCCACGTGGCCGCCAACCACTCCGTCTGGGATCTGGAGCCGGACTACCTGTCTGTGGAGTCGCTGCTGCTGATCTACGCGGACTTCCGCGTCAAGCAGAGCGTAGGCCCCGATGGGCGGGAGATCACCCGCATCTCCTCCCTGTCGGAGGCTTTCGACGTGATCCTATCGAAACTGGACGCCGTAGACGATGCCAAGCGGCAGCGCTACATGCGGGTCTACGCCCGCCTGCGGGATTTCGAGCAGTTCATGGCCGACAAGGGCGTGGACGTGACGCTGCAGGGCCATGACACACCGCCCCGCCCGCAGAAGCAGACGGCCCTCATGACCGACGAGGAGGCTCTCCACGCCCTGACCATGCAGTGCGTGGGCCACAACATGGAGCTGATGAGCCGTCTCACCGGCCAGCGCAGCTTCGCCCAACTGCTGGAGCTGGCCCGGGGCGAGACCAACTGGCGCCGCCTCCGCGCCTATCTGGGCGTGTTCGAGTCCTACTCCCTGTATCTCCACATTCCCCAGAAGGTCCAGACGTTGGCCTTCCTCTACGAGCTGCTGATGCACCGCGAGGGCGACATCCGCCGTCAGGCGGCGGCGCTGCTGGGCGAGATCATCGGCGGCTTCCACGCGGGCTACGCCAAGGAGCGCCCTGCGGGCCGCCGCCCCGACCCCCGCGCCATCACCGATCTGGACCAGTGGAAGCTGTATCTGGAGAAGATCATCTACCCCGACCACAAGCTGATGCCCCAGCACCGCCGCTGGATCGGCTATACCCTGAAATTCGCCGTTAACTCCCTTCTGCAGCACAGCGCGGGACGGGAGGAGCGGTTCCTCTCTCCCCTCTTTGCCTACTATCGCCACCCCGAACAGGTGGCGGACACCGTGGCCTTCCAGCTGCTGGACACGGCGGCGGCTCTGCCTGCGGCAGCCTATTCCCGCCGCCACACGGCCCTGCTGCTGCACTTCGCTCAGGAGCTGTCCACCCACGACTCAGTGGAGGTACGCACCGCCGCCGTGCTGCTGCTGGACCGGCTGCACCGGCTGTCGCCCCGCTCCGCCGCGCCTCTGCGGGCGCTGGAGCACATCTCCTGCGACGGCAGCAGCACCCTGCGCCTGCTGCGGGAGGACGTGCTGTCCGGCGGCGCCCCCGTCATCCTGGCGGATGACGCCGTGTCCGAGATCTTTCTGGACAACCTCAAGACCGCCACGCCGTGGCTCACCAAGCAGGCCAATATCCGCCTGCTGACGGATTTTGCCCGCAGCGGCGCCAGCCCTGTCCTCCACATCGCCACCCACCTCTCCAACCTCATCAAGGTCAGCGACCGCGTCACCGTGCGCCATAGTGCCGGTAATGCCCTGCTGGAGCTGGCGCCCCGCCTGACGGCGGACCAGCGCAACGAGGTGGCGGTGGAGCTGTGCCGCGGCCTGGAGCTGGGGCAGCAGGAGTTCACCAAGTATATCCCTGACTATCTGGGCCGCTTCATGCTGTGGCTCCCCCCTGCCGAGCTGGATGAGCTGCTGGACGACCTCTGGGTGAACCTCAGCGCCGCCGACAGCCGCGTGGCCGCCTCGGTGCTGGATACCGTGGGCGTGGTCTACGAGGCCTACGACACCTATCGCACCCGCTTTCCCGAGGCGGACGAAGCCTATCGCCGCCGCCGTCAGCGGCTGCTGGGCATGCTGATGCGGGGCCTGTACGGCATCGACGACGCCGTGCGGCAGGAGGCGCTGTACGTCCTGGGCCGCAGGGTGTTCGGCTCCGCGGAGCTGGGCGACCACGAGAAATGCCGCGCCTTCGTGCTGACGGAGCGGAAGCTGCTGGCCGCCTACGACGAGGAGCCGGATCACGGCCTCACATTCTACTACCGCGCCGCCATGCTGGGGCGGCTCTACCGCTTCATGACGGAGGAGCAGCTGTTTCGCGAGGGCTTTGATTTCGGCTCGCCCCGTCCCATCGCCTTCTTCCCTGGTACCTTTGACCCCTTCACCCTGTCTCATAAGGGCATCGTCCGCGCCATCCGCGACGCGGGGTTTGAGGTGCTGCTGGCCATTGATGAATTCTCATGGTCCAAGCGGACCCAGCCCACCCGTATCCGCCGCCGCATCGCGGCCATGTCTGTGGCCAACGAGTTCCACGTCCACATCTTCCCCGAGGATTTTCCGGTGAACATCGCCAACCCCGCCAACCTGCGGCAGCTGCGTCAGGCGTTTCCGGACCGCGGCGTCTCCATCGTGGTGGGCAGCGACGTGGTGGCCAACGCCTCCTCCTACCGCAAGCCGCCGCAGCCGGACTCCATCCACACCTTCGACCACGTGATCTTCCGCCGCACCGAGCCGGATGCCGCACCGGCGGATTACACCTGCATCACCGGCCATGTGCTGGAGCTGACGCTGCCGCCCCAGCTGGAGGAGATCAGCTCCACCCGCATCCGCGAGGCGGTGGACGCCAACCGCGACGTGTCCAACCTTATCGACCCCATGGCTCAGGAGTTCATCTACCGCAGGGGCCTGTACCTGCGGGAACCCCAGGATAAGCCGGTGCTGCGGACAGAGGATCTGGCCTTCCTGCCCTGCCCCGCGCCGGAGAGCCGGACGGAGCAGCTGCTGCGCCAGATCTTCCCCGATGACGGCGGCCCCATGCTGGAGCGTCTCCGCGCCAGCGGCGACGAGCTGCTGCTGCTGACCGACGGCGTCAGCGGCCATGTGCTGGGCGCGGCGTCCTACCGCTGCCTGGACTCCCAGCACCTGTTTGCCCGCCTGAACGATGCCGCCCTCAGCGCCGTGGTCCGGCAGAATGCCGGCGGCCGCACCCTGCTGGTCAGCGGCCTGTTCGTTCCCCGGGGCGACCGGCAGCTGGACTTCGGCCAGCTGCTGCTGACAGAGGTGCTGACCACCGCTCTCAGCCGCGAATATACCTACGCACTGTATTGCCCGCTGGAGGGCGCCGTTTCCGGCTATGGCCGCCAGCTGGCGCAGCTCCAGGGCTTCGTGCCTGTCCAGCATCGGGAGGGCTGCGACGTCCTGGGCGTGGACATGCGCTGCCCCATCGTCCTGAGCCGCAACGTGGAGACGGCCATCAAAGCCCCCCTCAGCACGTCGCCGCGGGTGCAGGCCGCCATCGCCGAGGCCCACCGCCGCCTGCAGAGCATGCTGACGCGGCTCCAGCCCGGCTCTCTGGTGCTGAGCCTGTCTGCCGGCGTCATCTACCACCGCCTGCTCCAGCGCATCACCCGGTGCAACAGCGTGCCGGCGGAGCCCACGACGCCCCGGGTGCTGGGCCCCGACATCTGCGTGCCCTACGGCAAGCTGCTGCGCGGCGTGGCGGTGCCCAACACCGTCACCAAGACCCTGCGCACCGACAAGGTCTACGAGGCGGACCTCAGCACCTATTCCATCGAAGCCTATCCCGATTACTCGCCGCTGCCGGATCAGGTCCGCACCATCCGCGCCTTTGACCGCCCCGTCATTCTGGTGGACGACATGCTCCACGACGGCAAGCGCATCCGCCGCCTGGCTCCCCTGCTGGAGGAGACCCACACACCGGTACACCAGGTGCTGGTGGGCTACCTCACCGGCATGGGCCGCGACCTCATGGAGCAGTTGGGTTATCCGGTGGACGGCATCTACTACCTGCCCAACCTGCGGATGCGGTTTGTGGAATCCACGCTGTATCCCTTCATCGGCGGCGACACCGTCCGCCGCGCCGAGCCGCTGTCCGGCGGACTGCAGCCCTCGGTGAACCGCATCCTGCCCTACGCCTCGCCGGAATTCGGCCCCATGGACGGCCGTACCGCGTGGGAACTGAGCCTTTGCTGCCTGGAAAACGCGCGGGACATCCTGCTGGCGCTGGAAACGGAGTTCCGCAGCCTGTACGCCCGCACCCTGACGCTGAACCGTCTGGGCGAGGCGGTGATCCTGCCCCTGTGCCCTGATAAGGGCGGCTGCATCGCCTACGATGCCAGCCGTGCCGCCTCCGCCTGTCTGGAGGGGGACATCGAGGTGCTGAAGCGGATGCGCCCCGGCGACTGATACGAATGGATACGAGAGGAGAACGACCATGGAGCTTTTCAACAAGGTTACGGCTGGGCGTCTGTCTCTGCCGGAAAAAGTGCGCGTGAACCTGCTGGCCCTGGGCGATGTGGGCAGCACTCTGCTGCTGGGCCTGCGGCTCATGGGCGGGGATGTCATCTCGTCCATGGGTATCTGCGATGTGCGGGAGAATGCGGCCCTGCGCTGGGAGTTCGAGCTGAACCAGATCCAGCCGCCCTCCGGCGCGGCCCTGCCGCCGGTGGAGATCATCTCGCCGGAGCAGCTGTTTGACGGGGACGTGTTCCTGTTCTGCGCCTCCCGCATGGTGCCGGACACCTCCGTCACCGGCGGCGACGTGCGCATGGCCCAGTACGGCCTGAACCGTGAGCTGGCGGCATCCTACGCCCGCATGGCGCGGGACAGGGGGTATCAGGGCCTGTTCTGCGTGGTCAGCGATCCGGTGGACCCCCTGTGCCGCGCGGTGCTGCGGGCGGGCGGCGGGCCGGACGGTACGGACCTCCGGCCCTGTCAGGTGCGGGGCTTCGGCCTGGGCGTCATGCACGCAAGAGCGCTGTACTTCGCCCGCAAGGACCCCCGCTTTGCCGCCTACCTCACGGAGGGCCGCGCCTTCGGACCCCACGGGGAGGATCTGGTGCTGGCCAATTCCATCGACCGCTATGACGACGCCCTCTCCCGTGAACTGACGGAGCGGGTGGCCCACGCCAATCTGGAGATGCGGAAGCTGGGCTTCAAGCCCTACGTGGCCCCGGCCCTCAGCTCCGGTGCGCTGAGCCTGCTGGCCCTGCTGCGGCGGGAGTGGCACTACTCCTCCGTGTATATGGACGATATTTTCATGGGCTGCCGCAACCGGCTGACACCGGACGGCACCATCGAGACGGAGCATCTGACCCTGCCGCCGGCACTGGAAGCGCGGCTGGCGGAGACGGCGGCGCGGCTGCGCGCCATCGACTGAGGAGGTGCGGGCCATGCTGACGGTGTTATTGCCGGAGAACCGGTACAGCCCGCCCCTGCGGGAGTTGCTGGAGCCCCTGCTGCCAGAGGGCAGCGTGTTCCGCGACCCCGATGCGGGGCTGGAGGGCCTGACGGGGCAGCGGCTGCTGTTTGCCGTGGCGCTGGATGAGGGCGGCTGCAGCGAAGCGTATTACCGGATGCTCTCCCGCCTGCGCCGCAGCACCACGCTGCTGCGTGGCTGCGTGGCGGGTCTGGTGGTCACCGGCGTGGGGGAGTTTTACACAAAGGACGTGGCGCGGGACATGGTGTTCGCCGCCAACCAGTCCGGCTGCGCCTTTCTGGGGCGGCCGCTGGTGGAGGCCACTGGCTCCCTGCGGAACTTCCGCACCCAGGCCCAGATCGGCGGCACCGATGAGGTCACAGCCTTTCACGCCGCCGTGGCCGAGCTCATCGGGCGTCTGGCGGACTGGGAAAAGCCCGCCCCCATCCGGCACATCCTGGCGCTCCACGCCTCCCAGCGCAGCACCTCCAACACGCTGGCGCTGTGGGAGCTGGTGAAAAGCGCCCTGCCGGACGCGGTGACGGTGGAGGAGATCTGCCTGCGCAACGGCACCATGGCGGATTGCAACGGATGCAGCTACACCGCCTGTCTCCACTTCGGCGAGCAGGGCGGCTGCTTCTACGGCGGGCCCATGGTGGAGGAGGTGTATCCCGCCATCCGGCGGTGCGACGCGCTGGTGATGCTGTGCGCCAATTATAACGATGCGCTGGCGGCAAACCTGACCGCCTGCGTCAACCGGATGACGGCGCTGTTCCGCCAGAATCGCTTTTACGACAAGCGTTTGTTCGGGCTGGTGGTGTCCGGCTATTCCGGCGGCGACCTGCTGGCACGGCAGCTGATCTCGGCACTGAATATGAACAAATCCTTCTTCCTGCCGCCCCACTTCTGCCTGCTGGAGACGGCCAACGAGAGGGGGAGCCTTGTGAAGCTGCCCCACATCGCCGACGAGGCGGCGCAGTTTGCGCAGCGCATGATGAAGAATTAAAAAAATCCTCCCGATTTGTCAGGAAAAATCGGGAGAACGGGGAAAAGCAGAACAGGACAAGGGGCGGATATGCGAAAAACGCATATCCGCCCCTTGTCCTGTTGGGGGAGAAACGATCACGTCAGGAATTTGACTTGTCATGTTTGCTGCGGAGGGCCTCGTTCAGCGTCCGCCAGCCCAGCATGGCGCACTTTACCCGCGCCGGCATGTGGGCCACGTCACGCAGAGCGCCGGCCTCCTCCAGCTGGTCGATCTCATCCTCCGAGGCCTCGCCGCGGATCATCTTCTGGAACAGCTCACAGAGGCGGAGCGCCTCATCCTGCGGGCGTCCGATGACCATGCCCAGCATGATGTCTGCCGACGCCTGGGACACGGCGCAGCCGCTGCCCACGAAGGCCCCATCGGTGATGGTCTGGCCGTCGGTCTTGAGCTTCAGGCGGATCTCATCGCCGCAGCTGGGGTTGACGCCGGCCAGCTCGATGTCCGCATCCGGCAGGTCGTGCTTGAACTCCGGATGGAGGTTGTGCTCCGTCAGGATCTCGTTATAAAAGCGGTTAGTTTCCATAGCCCATACGCTCCCTGATGGTGGACAGGCTCTGCAGCAGGCGGTCCACCTCGTTTTCCGTGTTGTAGAAGGCGAAGCTGGCCCGCACCGTGGCGCTGTATCCCAGATGCTGCAGCAGCGGCTGGGCGCAGTGGTGTCCGGCGCGGACATCCACACCGTCGCAGGCCAGAATTTCGCTGACATCGTGGGGGTGGACGCCCTCCACGGTGAAGGTGACGATGCCGTTATGCTCCTCGGCTCTGTCGGAGCCGAGGACGTGGATATGGGGCATATCGGCCATGCCGGCCAGCGTCCGCTGCGTCAGGGCCAGCTCCTGCCGGTGCATGGCGTCGAAGCCCACGGACTCCACATACTCAATGGCGGCGCGGAGTCCCGCCGCGCCGGCGGCGTTGACGGTGCCGGCCTCGAATTTATGGGGCAGCTCGGCAAACACCGCGCCCTCACGGGTAACGGACTCGATCATCTCGCCGCCGGTGAGGAAGGGGGGCATCTCCTCCAGCAGGGCACGCTTGCCGTACAGCACGCCGATGCCCATGGGGCCGTAGACCTTATGGCCGGAGAAGGCCAGGAAATCCGCGTCCAGCGCCTGCACGTCCACAGGGATGTGGGGCGTGCTCTGGGCGCCGTCCACCACGATGACCGCGCCGTACCGGTGAGCGATGTCGGCCAGCTGTCGGATGGGGTTGACGCGGCCGATGACATTGGAGACGTGGGTCACGGCCACCAGCTTCGTCTTGTCGGTGATGACGGCCTCGGCCCTGTTCAGGTCCAGACTGCCGTCAGGCTCACACTCCAGAAACTTCAATGCCGCGCCGGTCTGGCGGCACACCATCTGCCAGGGCAGCAGGTCGCTGTGATGCTCCAGAATGGAGACCACCACCTCGTCGCCGGCCCTGATATGGCTGAGACCGTAGCTGTATGCCGCCAGATTCAGACCCTCGGTGGTGTTGCGGGTGAACACGATCTCCGACGTGCTTCCGGCATTGAGGAAGCGGCGCACAGCGGCCCGGGCGTTCTCATAGGCATCGGTGGCCGCCACGCTCAGGGGGTACAGGCCCCGCAGGGGGTTGGCGTTCTGCTCGCAGTAAAAGCGGTTCACCGCGTCCAGCACGCACTGGGGCCGCTGGGCCGTGGCCGCGTTGTCCAGATAGGCGATGTCCTGCGCCATCAGCAGGGGGAAATCCTTTCGATAGGCGTTGGTCATGTCACATACCTCCGTTCAATTCATGCTGCACCGCCTCGGCGGTGGCATCGTCGCCCAGATCATGGGCCAGACGCTCCACGGCGGCACGGGCCATCAGGCGTTCCGCCGCATCGCGGTCGAAGGCGCGGCTCTCAAAGTAAAACAGGGTGTCGTCATCCAGCGCGCCGATGGTGGCGCCGTGGGTGCCCTCCACGTTTTCCTCGGCGCAGAGGATCAGGGGCACGGTCCGGTTCACCACATCATCGCCCAGCAGCAGCACCGTCTCCTGCTCGCTGCCGGTGGAGCCGGCGGAGCCGTTCTTGAAGTCGATGGTGCCGCGGAACACCTTTTTGGCGCTGTCGGACAGAGCGCCGGACACGTCGATGTCGCTGCGGGTGTTCCGGCCCACATGGTCCACGGCCAGATTCAGGTCGATGACCTGCTGCTTCCGGCCCAGATAGCCCATGGCGGCCTTCAGGGACGCACCGTCGGCCAGCGTCAGCCGGTCGTCGGCGTAGGTGTCGCCCCGGCCGGGAAGCAGACGGTACAGCTCCACGGAGCTGCCCTCCGGACAGTGGGCCGAGACCTCGCTGCGCAGGACGGCGTGCTCATCCATGACCTGCACCTGCACCAGACGGATGACCGCGCCCCTTTCGGGCCGCAGCACCGTCCGGACATGGAGGTGATCGCCGCCGCGGAACATCTCGTACACGGTGACGCGCTGGCCCCGGGCGGCGGTGATCTCCACCGTTCTGCGGGCGTAGGGGGCATCGGCGGACAGCTCCAGCCGTCCGTCGGCGGACAGCACCTCCGTGCCGCCGTCCACGGCGCCCGCTTCGTCCCAGAGGAGGGCCGTTTCGTTGACGCCCAGCCGGTTCCAGGTGCGGGTGGGCAGTTTATTTACCAGAATCGTTTCCATTTACAGACTCCTTTCCCGCTTAGCCGATGCTGCCCTTCATCTCAAGGCGGATGAGGTTGTTCATCTCCACGGCGTACTCCACCGGCAGCTCCTTGGAGACGTTGTCGGCAAAGCCGCTGACGATCAGGGCCCGGGCGTCCTCCTCCGTCAGGCCGCGGCTCATGAGATAGAACACGGCGTCGCCGCTGATGCTGCCGATGCGGGCCTCGTGGCCGATGGCGGCGTCACGGGTGCGGACATCCATGGCGGGGATGGTGTCGGAGCGGGACTCCGAATCCAGCATCAGGGACTGACAGGATACCGAGGACTTGGCGCCCCTGGCGGTTTTTTCCACCACCACGCTGCTGCGGAAGGTGCTGACGCCGCCGCTCTTGCTGATGGAGCGGGTGTTCATATACGAACTGGTATTTTTGCCGATGTGGACCACCTTGGCGCCGGTGTCCAGATCCTGCCCCGCGCCGGCGAAGGTGACGCCGGTGAACGTCATGCGGGAGCCGTCGCCCTTCAGGACGCTCATGGGGTAGAGACAGCCGGTGTGGGAGCCGAAGGAGCCGGACACCCACTCGATGACGCCGCCTTCCTCTACCAGCGCCCGCTTGGTGTTGAGGTTATACATGTTCTTGGACCAGTTTTCGATGGTGGAATAGCGCAGCTTGGCGTTCTTCCTGACGTACAGCTCCACGCAGCCGGCGTGGAGGTTGGCCACGTTGTACTTGGGGGCGGAGCAGCCCTCGATGAAGTGGAGGCTGGCCCCCTCGTCCACGATGATGAGGGTGTGCTCAAACTGGCCGGCGCCCTTGGCGTTCAGCCGGAAGTAGGACTGAAGGGGGATGGACACCTGCACGCCCCTGGGGACGTACACGAAGGAGCCGCCGGACCACACCGCGCCGTGGAGCGCGGCGAACTTGTGGTCGGTGGGGGGCACCAGCTTCATAAAGTACTTGCGCACCATGTCGGCGTACTCGCCGTGGAGCGCGCTCTCCATGTCGGTATAGACCACGCCCTGAGCCGCCACCTCGGCGCGGACATTGTGGTACACCAGCTCGGAATCGTACTGGGCGCCCACGCCGGCCAGAGACTTGCGCTCCGCCTCGGGAATGCCCAGACGCTCAAAGGTATCCTTGATGTCCTGAGGCACGTTTTTCCAGTCGTTCTGCATGTTTGTGTTGGGCCGGACGTAGGTGGCGATATGGTCCATGTCCAGACCCGCCAGCGACGGGCCCCAGTCCGGCAGCGGCGTCTCGTTGTAAATTTGCAGGGAGTGGAGACGGAACTGCTGCATCCAGACGGGGTCGTTCTTCTCCTGAGACAGCTTTTCCACGATGGCGGGGGTCAGGCCCGCCTCCATGCGGTAGGCATCGTGCTCCGCGTCCCGGATGTCGTATACGCTGCGGTCGATGTCGTCTACATAGGTCTTTTCGCGCATGACGGCACCTCCGTTCACTGCTGCTGAAGGCCGGTGAAGCCCTTTTCGTTGATGGTGTCCACCAGCTCCGGCCCGCCGTTCTTTACGATGACGCCGTTTTCCATGACGTGGGCGGCGTCCACCGGCAGGGATTCCAGAATGCGGGTGCTGTGGGTGATGATGAGCAGCGCGCCATGCTGCTGCTCGCGGTAGAGGCGGACGCCGTGGGACACGGTGCGTACCGCGTCCACGTCCAGGCCGGAGTCCGTCTCGTCCAGAATGGCCAGGCGAGGCTCCAGCATCAGCATCTGCAATATCTCGGCCTTCTTCTTCTCACCGCCGGAGAAGCCCACGTTCAGGTCGCGGTCGGCGTAGCTCTCGTCCATATCCAGCAGGGCCATGGCGTCCTTCAGCTTTTTCTTGAAGTCCCACAGGCGCAGGCGGCTGCCGGTCTTCTGCTCCAGCGCTGTGCGGATGAAGGCGCTGAGGGTGACGCCGGGGACCTCCAGCGGGTTCTGGAAGGACAGAAAAATGCCGCGTCTGGCACGCTCGTTGACGGGAAGCTGGGTGATGTCCTCGCCGTCGAACAGGATGCGGCCGGCGGTGACGGTATAGGCGGGGCTGCCGGTGATGGCGCAGCCAAGGGTGGACTTGCCGGTGCCGTTGGGGCCCATCAGGACGTGGGTCTCCCCTGCGCCGATGGTGAGGTCCACGCCGCGGAGGATCTCCTTGCCCTCGACGCCGGCGTGCAGGTTTTCTATGGTAAGAAGCGGTTTTTGCATGTTCGTTGCCTCCTGTGTACAATTTACCTACTAATCTACTGGGGATTATAGGACGAATAGCCTATCTTGTCAATAGGGAAATGGAAAAAGAAAAGCGGAGCGGCTTTTGCCGCTCCGCAGGGGGTACGCAGGGGGTCAGGGCAGGTAGGTCAGCTGCACGGGGATGTGCTGCTCGGCGGTGAAGTCGAACCAGCGGCCGTCGAGGGACACGGAGGTAACGGTGTCCACGTCCACCATACGGTTGAAGATGTATACCGCGTGAGCGAAGGGGGCGGTCTCGCCGTCGCCGTAGATGTAGCCCAGCACCCAGTTCATCAGGTTCTGGCTGTCGCTGCTCACCGCGTAGGAGGAGCCGTCGGCATAGTGCAGGGTCAGCTCCTGGACGGTCAGCTCCTGCGCGGGGGAGGCATTGTCCATGGTGATGCCCACGGCGGAGATGCGGGCCGTTTCGCCGTTGGCGGCGGTGAAGGTCCGGACGGGGGCGTAGGTGCGGGGCTGGATGGCCACGGCGTAGGGCTCCCTGTCCTCCGCGCCGCCGTCGTAAACGGTGAAGTAGAGGTTGTCGCCCTTCTGATACGTCTCACCGGCGGCAAAGTAGGCCACCACGTCCAGATGGGTGGCGGTGCTGGTGGTCTTGTCCACGTGGAGCTTGACATTGATGCTGCCGCCCTGCTGGTAGTCGGGGGAGCGCAGGTACATGCGGGGCTCCAGCGGCAGGCCGTAGACCTCGCCGTAGCCGGCCTCCTCATAGGACACGCCCTCGGGATCGTCCACGGCGTAGGTCAGGATGCCGCAGCCGCTCTCGTCGATGAGGAATGTCCCCAGTGTGATGGTGGTGCTGCCAACGGTAAGGCCGGCGTCCAGCTTGCTGAGGTAATCGCCCACCAGACGCTGCACCGTCTCCACATCGCCGGGGATGCGCTCCATGTCCGGTACGGTGATGAGCTCACCGGAGCTGTCCTCCACCGTGGGGGCGGAGGCATCCATATCGTCGGTGAAGGCGTGGAGCGTGGTGTCGCTGACGCCGTCGGCGGGAGTCACGTCCGCCTTGATGAGATGCACTACGCCGGCTGCTGCGGCCACCGTCAGCATCAGGGCGGCGGCGATGGCGATGACCACACCCCTGCGCAGGGTGCGATGGGTCTTTTTGTTGTTCTCCATGGCTTTCTGAACCTCCATCAGTGTGTCGGGGGAGGCGTGCAGCGTGGAGAAGGTTTTTCGGAAAAGTTCATGCTCTGTCATGTCTGCGGCACCTCCGATAAAATGTACTTCAGCTTTTCTCTGGCACGGGCCAGCCGTGTGCGCACCGTTTCCTCCGGTATGTCCATGAGGCCGGCGATCTCCTTCTGGCGGTAGCCCTCGTAATAGTACAGCAGCACCGGCACGCGGTAGCGCCGGTCCAGAGCCATCACCGCCTCAAACAGCTCCTGACACTGAGGCTCCTCAAAGGTCAGGCTGTTTTCATAGTCGGCGATGTCCTCCGTCCTGTGCCACGGGGCGCGGAGTATATTTTTGCACCGATTGACCGTAACGCGGATCAGCCAGTTCTTCACATGGGCGTCGTCATCGAACGCCTTGTCCGTTTTGTATAGCTGCAGCAGCACGTCCTGGGTCACATCGTCGGCGTCGGCGGGGGAGCGCAGATAGCTGTACGCCACCCGGAACACCGTATCCATATATCGCTCTGCCAGAGGGGAAAACTGTTGCTCTGTCATAGATCGATCTCCTTGCTGTCTGAAAGGCCCTTCATACTACATACACGTGGGGACGGTGAAATGTTTCATCGACAAAAAAATTTTTATTCCCGGGAATGAGCACATCATGTGGAAAACGAAAAGCACGGCATGGCGCGAGGCATTCGCGTCATGCCGTGCTTTTTACGCTTCCGATGGCGGCTCCGCCTCAGGGAGTCTGCGCGTGGGGGACGGATGCTTTCTTCTTGCGGACACGGGGGGGGGGACAAATTTTCGTAACGTCTGCGCCAGCAGGGACGCGTCTATCGGCTTGGCGACATGGGCGTTGAAGCCGGCGTCCAGACTCTGCTGGATATCATCGGAGAAGGCGTTGGCGGACATGGCGATGATGGGGATCTCCGCAGCGTCGGGACGGTCCAGCGCGCGGATGGCCCGCACGGTGTCCAGACCGTTCATCACCGGCATCATGATGTCCATGAGTATCACGTCAAAGGCGCCATCCGGCGCGTCGGCGAAGGCGTCCAGCGCCTCCTTGCCGTTCCAGGCGCGGGTGACGGAGGCGCCGCGGTCCAGCAGCAGGAACTCGGCGATCTCCATGTTCAGCTCGTTGTCCTCCGCCAGCAGGACGTGGATGCCCTCCAGCCAGGAGGAACCCTTCGACTCATCCTCATCGGGGTCGGGGGCGTAGTGGCGGTCGATCTCAAAGGGCAGGGTGACGCAGAAGGTGGTGCCCACGTCCTTCCGGCTGGTGAAGGTGATCTGGCCGCCCATGGCCTCCACCAGACGCTTCACGATGGACAGGCCCAGCCCCGTGCCCTGATAGCGGGTGCGGGCATCGTCGGACTCCTGCATGAAGGGCTCGAAGATGTGCTGCTGGAACTCCTCGCTCATGCCGATGCCGTTATCGGCGCAGGTGAACTGGTAGACGGCGCTGTCGCCGTCGGCGGGGAGCGCGCGGCCGGTGAGCCGGATGCAGCCGCCGCTGCGGCCGTACTTGATGGCGTTGCTCACCAGATTCATCAGGATCTGGCGGAGGTGGGAGGGACTGCCGATGAGACGGGGCGCGTTATCGGTGTCCCACAGGCACTCCACGGTGTAGGCGATGCCGTGCTCGGCGGCGTAGGGCTCGTTGGTGACGCGGACCTCATTCAGAATGTCCGCCAGAGCGAAGGACTTATGCTCCAGCTGGAGCTGGCCGCTTTCCAGCTTGCTCATATCCAGAACGTTGTTCACCAGATCCAGCAGGGTGTTCAGAGCGGTGCCGGCCCGCTGGCGGCATCTGGCCTGAAGCTCCATATCATCGGGAGCCTGAGCGGCCATGGTCAGGTAGCCCTGAATGCCGTTGACGGGGGTACGGATGTCGTGGCTGATGCGGCGGAGGAACTCGCTCTTGGCCATGTTGGCCAGACGGGCGGACTGGGCCTCCTCCATGATCTGGGCCTGATACTCAGCCTCCTTTGTCTTTTCGCGGTTGATGTCCTGGAGCACCACCAGAACGTGGAGGGGGGTACCCTCCTCATCGAAGTCCACCGCCGTCACGGTGACGCGGCACCAGTTGACGGCATCGCCGCGGTAGGCCTGATAGTCGATGTAGAAGCTGCGGTGCACATCGGAGAGGTTGTCCCGGCGGAGTGTTTCACGGATGGCGGCACTGCTCATCTGGCGGTCGAGCTCATCGCGGTACTGCTCCAGCACCAGCAGATGGGTGAAGCGGTCCTTCAGCTTGGAGTAGCTGAGATCCTCCGGCAGGAAGCCGTCCAGCCATGGGGCCAGGAACACGGTGTCGAAGCGGTTCAGCTCCAGATCCACATAGAAAATGGTGAAGTAGATGTTCTCCAGAGAATGGAGCATGTTCACCGTCTTTTGCAGCTGGCTGTTGCTGCGGCGCAGCTCCCGCTGGCTGTCGGACAGCTCCAGGGTCTTGAGGCCGAACAGCAGTACCCAGAAGCCGCCGTACAGAGCGATGAACACTGCGGCGGCGGTGAGGGTGGAGGAAAAGACGGACAGGGCGGGGAAATAGATGTACAGGCCGTAATCCTCGCAGGCGGAGCGGACGCCGTAATACAGATGTCCGCCGCAGCGGAACGGTTGCAGGGCGCCGCCGTACTCCAGACGGTTCAGGCAGTCCAGCACGGCGCTGTCATCGTCGATGCCGGCGTTGCCGGAGGCCAGCACCGCGCCGTCACGGGTGATGAGGTAGGCGCCCTTGCGGTCCAGATGCAGGCCGGTGAGCAGGGTGGCCATGTCGACCTCTGTGTCGGCGAGAAGGCCGTTGGGCTGCTGGTAGAAGCCGATGACCACGCCGGGAACGTCCCGCCGCGCCACGGCGCAGATATCATAGGAGACGCCGTCCTTCTCCACGCGCTGGGTGTAGATCTTGGCGGAGCCAATGAGACTCTCCAGCCGGGCGGAGGATGCGCCGTCCAGCCATGGCATGCCCGCGTACTGACGGGTGTAGCCGGAGGCCTCCAGCTGCAGGTCCGCGTTGAGGAGGGCGATGCCGCTGAGCCGTATCTCGTCCACGAAGTCCTCCAGATAAGCGTTGGAGGCCAGGGTGGGGTCCAGCTCCAGATGGCGGCTGAGCTCCTGCACGCTGTCGGCCAGACGGAACAGGCTCTTGGTGCTGTCCGCCGATTCCAGCTTATGGAAGCTGATGCACTGCTGGCGCAGGGTGTCCAGCGTGTTGTCTGTCAGGGCCTGAGTGCGGCTGAGGCCGTTCCGGCCGGACAGGTCCAGGGTCAGGAGGAACAGCAGGATGCCGGCAAAGATGATAGGGCCGATCCGCCACCGGAGGCGGGTTCGTTTGGTGTTGTTCACGGCGTCGTCCTCCCCAATGCGGTGTCGGCGTTCAGTCCGAAGGACGCAACGATGCGTTCCGTGGTGCCGTCGGCTTCCATGTCCGCCAGCGTCTGGGCCAGCAGGTCCCGCAGGGCGGTGTCGCCGCCGGCGGCGAAGGCTACGCCCAGCTGAGCGTGCAGCAGCGGCTCATCCAGAAAGCGGTAGGATACGCCGGCCTTTTCCAGCGCGCCGGCCAGCGCTTCAGCGTGGCTGGCGCAGGCATCCACATAGTATTTGCGCAGGGCGGTGGCCACCTGATCCATATCCACCAGACAGTACAGGGCGCGGAGCTGGGGAATGCGGGCATCGGCGGGGTCGGAGAGGATGCTCTCGGCCTTGGAGCTGATCTGCACCGCCACGCGGCGGTCCGCCAGATCGGCCAGGGTGCGGATATCGCTGTCAGCGCGGACGGCCACCACCTGATCGCTGTACAGGTAGGGGCCGGCCCAGAGATAGGCGTTCTCCCGTCCGTTCATGGAGAAGCAGCCCCACAGGCAATCCACCTGGCCGATTTCCAGAAGGAGATCCTTCTCGTCCCAGCTGATCTGCCGGAACACCGGCTCGTAGCCCATGCGGCGGCAGGCCTCCGTGGCCAGAGCCACATCCACGCCGGCGGCCTGACCGTTTTCGTCCAGATAGTTATAGGGGCGGTAATCGTCGCTGCCGATCACCAGCTCGGGGAGATCACCGGACGGCTCCTCCTGAGCGCCGCAGGCGGCGGGCAGCAGGGCCAGCATCAGCACGGTCAGCACGATGAGATATTTCCTGATGTTCACTGCTCCGGCGCCTCCTTGCTGTCGGGATCTGTGTCGGCATCGCCGCTGCGGCGGGACAGCAGGCGGGCAATGGCCAGCTCCAGTGCCTGTACGCTGACGGGCTTGGCGATGTGGCCGTCCATGCCGGCCTCCAGCGCCGCCTGACGGTCCTCCGCAAAGGCGTTGGCCGTCACGGCCAGAATGGGGATATGGGACAGCTGTGGGTCCGGCAGGGCGCGGATGCGCCGCGTGGCCTCATAGCCGTCCATCCTGGGCATCTGCACGTCCATAAGGATCAGGTCGTAGTGACCCGGGGCGGACCAGCGGACCTTTTCTACGGCTGCGTCGCCGTCGTCCGCCTCCTCCACCAGGAAACCGGCGTCGCTGAGGATCTCGCGGGAGATCTCACGGTTCAGGGCGTTGTCCTCCACCAGCAGGACGCGGCGGCCCGCAGCGTGGAGCCGCTCCCCGCTCTCCGGCAGCTCCGGCGCCGCATCGGCGGCAGTGCCGGTGCGGAGGGTGTAGGTGCAGACGAACTCGGAGCCTTTGCCCGGCTCGCTGCGGCAGGTGATGGCACCGCCCAGCTCCTCCACCAGACGCTTGGTGATGGCGAGACCCAGACCCGACCCCTCAATGCCGGAGACGACACTGTTGTTCTCCCGCTCGAAGGCGTCGAAGACGCGGCGGCGGAACTCCTCGCTCATGCCGATGCCGTTGTCCTTTACGGTAAAGCGGTAGTCCGCGGTGCCGCTGCCGCTGCCGGTCTGGCTGACAGTGTAGGTGATGTGGCCGCCGGCGGGAGTGTACTTGATGGCGTTGCCGATGAGGTTCAGCTCGATCTGGTTCATCTTCAGGGCGTCAAAGTACGCCACGGGGTCCTGTACGTCGCAGGCGACGTCCAGCGTCAGCTGCTTTTTTTGCAGGTCCGCCTGAAACACGTATTTCACATTTTTCAGCATGGCGGGGATGTCGTGGGCCCTGATGTCCAGCGTCACCTTGCCGCTTTCGATGTAGGCCAGATCCAGCACGCTGTTGATAAGGCGCAGCAGATACTGGCCGGAGAGGTTGATCTTCTGCAGGCAGTCCGCCACGCGGGCGGGGTCGTTGACGTATTTTTCCGCCAGAGAGGAAAAGCCCATGATGGCGTTCATTGGGGTGCGGATGTCGTGGGACATGTTAAAGAGGAAGGTGCTCTTGGCGCGGTTGGCGCTTTCGGCGGCCTCCTTGGCCTGCCGGAGCTCCGCAGTGCGGCGCATATCATCATCGATGCAGCGGGTCATGGAGATGGAGTACACGTCGCCGGTGACGTTTTCCGTCAGGATATTCCGGGTCTCCATCCAATGAACCTGTCCGTCATCGCCGGTCTGGCGCACCTGCACATGGAGCAGGCGCTGGCCCCGCCGGTAGGCGTCCAGCTGGGCATCGCGGTTCATGACGGCATACAGCTTGTCGAAGTCCTCGGGATAGGGCATGGTGGGCTTCAGGGAGTCCATCATACCTTCCATGGTGAAGCTCTGGAACAGGCCTTCGTTGACGATGCTGTGGTTATAGACGGTGAAAGCCTCGTTTTTCGTCAGGTTCTCCTCCAGAATGAAGGGGTAGACGGTGCTGGCGGCGGAGACGATCAGGTCCATGCTGGTACGGGTGCGGATGCGCTCGTGAGTCAGCTCCGTGATGTTGCGGACGCCGGACAGCAGGCGGGGCTTCCCGGGATCGCTGCGGTCCAGAATGAACTTGCTTTGCAGATGCTGGAGCTCGCCGCCGGTGATGGCATCATATTCGATATAAAGCTCCCGCTGGCGCTCCAGCAGGGGCAGCAGCGTGTCCAGCCGGGCGGTGCGGAGGAACCGGTCACGGTCCTGAGGGCAGACGAACTGCCGGGCGAACTTCTGCATGCCGTGGGTATAGTCGGCGTCGCCGCCGGTCCAGTCCTCCAGACCGCAGCTCTCCCGCAGGCGGAACAGTTCCTCCTGCTGGGTGTTCAGATCCACGCTGATCAGGCAGAGGTAGTCGTCGGCCACGCTTTGCAGCAGGGAGGTCATGCGGTCGCGGGAGCGCTGGGCCTGAGCGGCGGATACCTGCTGGCGGGTGAAATAGAGCAGCTGGGCTCCGATCAGCATCAGGATCACGACCAGCACCAGCATGGTGAGGTGCTGGTCCCTGTTGATCTCCGCCAGCATCTGGGCCGCCACCTGGGAGGGGAACAGCTGCAGGAGGGACCAGCCGGTGCCGGACACGGGCTGGATGCCGCCCTCGGACGCGCCGCTGCTGCCCACAAAGGAGAAGGTCATGGCCGTCTGATCGGCGGCAGCCTCCAGCACGTCACGGGCCTGAGATACCTGAAAATGGGAGAGGGCGGCGTCCAGATCCTCCACGTAGGCAGAGCCCGCGGTGCGGTACTGGCCCAGAGAGCGGCCATCGGCATCCACCAGCATGGTGAAGGCGGGGAAGTCGTAGAGCTCCGTCTCCAGTATGGCGGAGACAGCCTCCTCATCCAGAAGGCCGAGCAGCACGCCGATGACCTCATCGCCCAGCTGCACCGGCGCGTAAAAGCCGATGAGCCTGGCGCTGTTGAAGCGGGACGCGGAGATGGAGATGATGCCGCTGCCGCCGCGGATGCCGTCCATGTAATAGACACGGTCCGCCACCAGCGCCGTTTCTCCGTCGCTGGTATAGCTGACGCCGCCGGCGTCGATGAAGCGGATGCGGTCAAAGCCGGAGGCCTGTTCCAGCTGGGCCAGATGGGTCATGTCCGCGCCGTCCTCCCCCAGCGCCTCACCGTACAGGCAGGCGGCGGAGGTGATGGCGGACAGCTTGTCCTGAAACACATCGCCCGCGTGCTGGGCCGTCCGGCCGCTGAGCACGCCGATGTAGACATCCAGCCGCTCCATCTGGCGTGTGTAGTTCCGGTGTGCCGCAGCGATCAGCAGCACCACCATGGCGGCGAGCAGCAGGACGATATTAGCCACCATGTGCTTGACAAGGCGGAGGTGATTTTTCTTCATGGAACGATCCTCTTTATACCGGTGCGTCATGCCTCCAGCTGCGGCAGGGTCTCTGTGACCAGCGCGTACTCCCGCGCCACGGCGTCGTGCAGCGCACGGACGTTGTCCGGCATCACCGCGCTGCCCCGCAGGGCCTCGGTCATGGCGGTGCAGGCTTCGGCCAGACGGACAAGGCTCAGGTTCAGGGCGATGCCCTTCAGGGTATGGACGGCGCGGAAAGCCTCCTCGGCGCTGCCGCTGTCCACGGCCGCCGTCAGGCGGGCCATGTTGTCATCGCGGGGCAGCATCCGCAGGAACCGGCCGATAAAGGCATCGTTCTGCAGGCGGGCGGAGGCGTCCTCGTAGCTTCCGCCTACGGCGGCGTAGAATTCAGTCAGTGTCATGGATATTCTCTCCTTATTCCGTACAATATGGTTTATTCCTCATACACGACGGCGCAGTTTTTGGTGCGCTTGGCGCGGTACAGAGCCAGATCGGCCTTGCCCACCAGCTCGGAGACGCGGCCGGAGCCGTATGCACCGCCGATGCTCAGGGACAGGTGCAGGTCCGGATACTCCGATATCGTCAGGGCAGCCACGGCACGGCAGATGTCCTCCAGCTTCCGCGCCAGCACATGGGCGGGCAGGCCGTGGAACAGCAGGAAGAACTCGTCGCCGCCATAGCGCACCAGCTCGTCCCCGCTGCGCAGCATGGAGCGCATGGTCTGGGCCGCGTGGAACAGCGCGGCGTCGCCGGCGGGGTGGCCGAAGCGGTCGTTGATCTGCTTGAAGTTGTCCAGATCGATCATGGCCAGGGCGTACTCGCCGGTGAGGCTGCGCAGGCGCTCGTCGTAATAGCGGCGGTTGAAGACCTGGGTGGCGGAGTCGGTATACACCTGACGGTTGCGGACCAGCAGCTGATTCAGGATGTTCTCCTCGCCGCTGCCTATCATATCGTCGGGGCGGATGGGGTTGACGCACTCCAGCGCGTAGGGGATGCCGTCCACCTCCACGCATACGGCGAGGACATAGCAGACATCGCTGCCGATAGTCTCCACCTTGCTCTGGGTGGTGCGGGTGCGCACCGCGTCCTGGGAGATGCAGCGCTCACAGCGCTGACGCTTGCCCCAGATGGCATAGCAGTGCCCGGCGCGGTCTATGGAGTGGCCGTTGGCATCGGTGGACACCTGCATGCGGATGCCGGGGTCCACCAGGCGCACGGTCTGGAACATGGTGCGGTAGCTCTGCATCACAGGGCCCAGCTGCTCCGCCGTGACGCGAAGCACGTCGTCCCGCCCCATGGTGACGGGCAGCAGGAGCTGGCGGTCCGCCAGATGGCCGGCGGCGCGGTCATAGCGCTCCAGCCGCTCACAGCTGTCATCAATGTCGATGACTCTGCCGAACAGGGCGGCGCAGCGGCCGTGCTCTGCGGCGGACCACAGCACCAGAATGGTCAGTTGGCAGCGCCGGGGCTGTCCGTTCAGCACCAGATGGGCCGCCACCTCCAGATACGCCTCGTCTGCGGTGAGGTCCGCCAGGCGGCGGCGGACGGCATCCACCGTCTCCGCTCCCACCCGCGCCAGAAAATCCGGATCGTCCAGAGGCGCCACGATCATGGACGGCAGGCCCATCTGCTCCGCGGCGCCGCGGGACAGGCGCAGGGAGGAGGGGTGGGGCGTGTATTCAAACCAGATCTCCCTGCTGAGAGCGAAGAGGAAATCCTGCTTGGCGTAGGCGTCCTCCAGCTGCTGGGTCATGCGGGCGGCGGCCAGATCCTGCCCGCGGTACAGCTCCTCCACCGTGCGGCGGGGGGAGCGGCGGGCGGCGGCCTTGCGGTCCACGCCGCGTCTGGCGGCTTCGCCGACCTCGTCCAGACAGGACAGCAGCAGGGGATTGAAGGAGCCGCAGTCCCCGTTATGGAGCATGGCCATAGCCTGCTCGTGGGTGCAGGGCGCCTTATAGCTGCGCTGGTGTACCAGCACATCGTAGGCATCGGCCAGGGAGACGATCTGGGCGGCCAGAGGGATCCTGTCGCCCTTCAGGCCGTCGGGGTAGCCCTCACCGTTCCAGCGCTCGTGGTGCCAGCGGCAGATCTCCATGGCGTATTTGGTCAGCTTCTCCCCCTGATAGACGGGGAGCTCCGCAATGAGCTGGGCACCGATGACGGTGTGGTGCTTGACGATCTCGTACTCCTCCGGCGTCAGAGGGTCCGGCTTCTCCAGCAGCTCACGGGGGATCATGAGCTTACCGATGTCGTGAAGGCTGGCGGCCATGCAGACCGTTTCCACATCGGCGGGGTCCAGCGGGTGTACATCCTCCCGCGCCAGCAGGCGGCGCAGCAGCAGACCCGTCAGGCAGCTGACGCCGGCCATGTGGCGTCCGCCGCCGCAGCAGCGGTGCTCCACGGCGGAGCTGAGGATGGACACCATCTCCTCCGTGTTCTTCTCGTGGCGGTAAAAGTAAGTGGACACGATGTCCATGAGCTGCTGCTTCTTGGTGTGCAGCAGGATGGTATTGATGATGCGGCGGCGGATGATGCCTGTGGCAAAGGGGCGGTTGATGTAGTCCGACGCGCCCAGCTCAAAGGCGCGGTCGATATACGCGCTGCCCATCTCCGCCGAGATCATGATGGTGGGGACCGACTCGGTCCAGCCGCGGCGCTGCATCTCCTCCAGCACCTGAAAGCCGTCCATCTCCGGCATGACGATGTCCAGCAGCAGGGCCGCGATCTCACCCTTGTACATTTCCAGTGCGGAGATGGTCTCATGGCCGTCCACAGCCTCGATGATCTGGAAATCGTGATCCAGCATATTGGCCAGCATGGCGCGGTTCATCTCAGAATCATCTGCGATCAGCAGTTTCCTGCGATCCATACGAAAACGCCCTCCCTTTCGCCGGATGCCGTACCCTCCATGGCGCATCCGGCGCCATTTTTACGGCCGCACCCGCGGTGCGGCTCCTGAAGCATATAAAAAGCCACCTTTCATTATACCGCACGACAAAACGAATGACTACCGCTTATTCATAAAATATTGAGCGAATATTCGCCTGCGTGCAGGCTTCTGCTTGAAATAACTGGAAGAAACAGGAAAGAAGCCGCCGCACCGGCGGGGGAAGGCGCTGCGGCGGCGGCAACGGGGAGAGCGGTCAGATTCGGGAGAGTTTGGTTGAAAGTTTGGTTATTCATAAAGTAAAGTTTGCTGGGCAAACGGAAGAAAATGGATTATAATAAACCGGTATAATGGAGCAGATAGGGTGAGGGAAATGGAACAAAAAGGAAATGTCACATATCCGCGGCCCCAAATGGAGCTGGTGTGCGTTCTGGACGAGGCGGAGCAGGCGGGGCATCTGCCGGAGACCATCGTGGAGGAATTCACGGAGCACCCGTTTTCCATGCCCGCGCTGTGGGCCTGCCGGGACCACTTTTACCGGCTGGACGCGGCGGCGCGCAGGAGCCATCCGGCGCTGCCGTCCGTCTTCGCCCTGCTGGCGGCCATGGAGGGAGATCTGGATCTGGCCAGGGAGTACGTGAGCCTGCTGGGGACGACGCCCAGGCACTGGCGGATGCAGGATCTTCGGGAGAAGGATTATTACCGCATCTGCACGGAGCTGGTCATGCCGTACATCAGCGACGGCATGTTCCTGCGCATCGTGCTTTTCCTGGTGAAAACGGGCATGGTGCCGGTGAGGTCGCTGACGCTGTCCGCCTGCCGCCCCAGCATCATCAACGGGTTTCGGGATTTTACGCGGTTCGGCCCGTATCTGGAGCGGCATAAGGACGCCATTACCCAGATGATCCACCAGCTGTACGGCAGCGTGGGGAAGAACGTCTATGAGATCATGCTGGCGGAGTGGTACTACCAGAACAACGACTGCTTCAACGCGCTGATCCTGGCGACGGGGACCATCCCGCTTATCGAGAGGGAGAGCGATATGCGCTGCCTGTTCGTGGCGCTGGCGCTGCAGATGCGCATCCTGCTGATGAACGGGCAGGCGCGGACGGCCAAGCCTCTGGGGGAGAAGATCAGAGACCGCATCCAGGAGACGGGGCGGGAGGAGCTGACGGCCAGCCTGAACGCGCTGGAATGTCTGGCGGCCTGCTACGACGGGCAGCAGGAGGCGGTGGCCCAGTGGCTGGAAAACACTGCCCCCGATGAGAATCGGGACATCTATATGATGGACATGTTTGCCTGGCTCACCAAGGTGCGCTGCTATTTGCAGGTGGGGAAAAACATGGCCGCCTACGTGCTGGTCAGGCAGCTTATCACCCTGCTGGAGCCGGGGAAGCGGCACATGGACCTGTGCGAGTGTCACATGCTGCTGGCCGCTGTGTACTACAAATCGGGGGACAAGGACCGCATGTGCCGGGAGCTGGAGACAGCGCTGGCGCTGGCGAAAAAATACCGGTACATACGGCTGCTGGCGGACGAGGGCGCCTGCATGATGCAGATGCTGTTCATCTACCAGCGGGAGCGGGGCGCGGACGACTTTACCGACCGGATCATGGAGCTGGCGGGCGGCGTGAGCCGGTACTTTCCCAATTATCTGAAGTCTCCGGCGGAGTACTACGAGACGCTGACCGAGACGGAAAAAAAGGTGCTGCGCCTGATGGCGCTGGGCATGAGCAATGACGAGATCGCGGAGCGGATGGGCCGGAAGGCGGGTACCGTCAAGTTCCACAGCAACAGTATTTTCAGAAAGCTTCGGGTGTCAAACCGGCAGCAGGCGGTGAACCGCGGAAGAGGCATCGGCCTGCTGTGACATACGGCAACCGTGAAAAAACAGAACGGAGGTTATGCACATGATCAAAAAAGGAGTATCCCTGCTGATGGCTCTGGCTCTGTGCCTGACGCTGCTGCCCGCATCGGCGCTGGCGGCGGAGGCGCAGGGGCAGGCCGGTCAGGAGCAGACGGTCCTGACGCAGGGAAACGACGGGCAGACGCAGGCACCCGGTCAGGATGGTGCGGGCGAGGACGATAAAACGTCCGACGAAGCACCTGACAAAGCACCTGACAAAGCGCCTGACGAGGAGCCTGACGAGGCGGTTTCGGCTGTGCAGGCGCTGATCGACGCGCTGCCGGCGGCGGAGGACATCTCGGACGCCAACGCGGACGAGGTCTCCGGCCAGCTGGACGCCATCGACGAGGCGAAGCAGGCCCTGACGGAGGAGCAGGCGGCCCGGCTGGACCTGACCGGATACGACGCGGCGGCTGCCGCGGTGCTGGCGCTGGCGGGAGAGCCTGACGCCAATGAGTCCGCGCTGCTGGCCGCCATCGCCGGCACGCAGCCCGGCGGCAGCGGCACGGCGGAGGACCCCTATCAGATCACCGGCGCGGCGGAGCTCATCTGGCTGCGGGACGCGGTGAACGCCGGTGAGGAGAACACCTGCGCGGAGCTGCAGCAGGATGTGGAGTACGTGGAGGAGGTCTGGACGCCCATCGGCACCAGCGAGCACCCGTATACCGGCACCTTCAACGGCAACGGCCACACGATCCGTGTGCGGCTGCATGGCTGGGGACAGGCCCTATTCGGCTATGTCGGCGCGGACGCGAAGCTGACGGATATCGCCGTGCAGAAGCACCAGAGCGAGAATTATTCCATCAGCGCCAGCGCGCCCCTGGCGCGCAGCAACGCCGGCACCATCACCCGCTGCCGGTACAGCGGCGGTATAACGGCCAAGGACAGCCTGGGCGGTCTGGTCTATACCAACAGCGGCACCATCGAGGCCTGCTGCGTGTACGCGGGCAGGCTGAACCGCGGCAGCCGCATCGAGATGTACTACAGCGGCTGGGCAGGCGGCATCGCCTATGAGAACACGGGCACCATCGCCAACAGCTATTTCTACGGAGACATGGTGCAGGCCCAGTCCAACGGCACGGTACACGACATCATCGGCTGGGGCGCCATCGCCTATAAGAACAGCGGCACGGTCTCCAACTGCTACTACGGCGCGGACAGAGACGACGGCTACGGCGGCAAGACGGAGGACCAGTTCCGCAGCGGCGAGGTCACGTACCTCCTCAACGGCGGCACGGCCCGGGACGACTGGCGGCAGAACCGCTATGCCGGTGATGATATTCCCGTGCTGGACCGGAGCCATGCCCAGGTCCGGAAGTCCGGCAACTACTATGTCAGCCTGTATCCCCACATCCACTGCATCTGCGGCGGCGGCACCACGTCCGGCGGCCATCCGCAGCACAGCGACCTGACCTACACCGCGTGGACGAATGACGAGGCGGCCAGCCAGTACGGCGACAGCAGCTATACCGCGGACCACTACCTGCCCAAAAATCCGGGCAATTACTATCTGACAAGTGATGTGTCGTTGTTTGACAGCGGCACATGGCATCCCGCGGACGGCACGGTGCTCTGCCTGAACGGCCGGACCGTCAGAGAGTTTGCTTTCAATAAGCCCGACTTTGACGCCATTACCGTCGACAGCGGCGTGACCTTCTCCCTGACGGAGTGCGCCTCCATTCAGGGATACATCTATTGCGCCGGCAGCAGAGCGGTCCACACCGTGAACAACAGCGGCACGTTCAACTTCTACAACGGACGGCTGCGGGACACCAAAAGCAAGGCCGACGGCGCGGCTGTCTATAACACCGGTACATTCAATATGTACGGCGGCACCATCAACGACAACAATACCACCGCGCGGGGCGGCGGCGTGTATAACGCCGGTGCGTGCAATCTCTACGGCGGCACCATCACCAACAACGGCAGCGGAGGCGGCGTGTATAACAACGGCACGCTGACCGTGGGCGGCACCGCGACGGTCACGGGCGGCAGCCCCAACGTCTATCTGGCGACCGGAAAGACCATCATGCTGAACAGCGAGCTGGACGAAAGCGCCCGCATCGGCATCACGGCGGAAAAGCAGAGCAGTCTCACCGATACGGCGGCGTCCATCATTGTGGTCAAGGGCGGCGCGGCAGCCCTGAACTGCTTCTTCCCCGACGATGACGGCACCTATGACCTGTCCTATAACGACAAGGATGATGTTATCCTTCACCTGATCCGGGACCATACGCACTGCGCCTGCGCCCACAAGGCGAAGTACGCCAAGGACATCGGCAGCCACACCGAGCATGTGGACCACAAGTTCGTGGCGTGGACGGATGAGCTGGTGAAGGAACAGTACGGCAGTGATACGACGCTCACGGCAGCCACCGTCTTGCCCAAGGTGGCGGGCTGCTACTACCTGACCGGCGATGTGACGCCGGCCAACGCATGGTGGGCGGAAGACGGCACCATCATCTGCATGAATGGGCATAAGATCGTCAGCGCCGGCGCCATCGGCAGCACGGTGCGCGTCGACTCGGATGTCCATGTGGTCCTGACCGACTGCAGGGCCAGCGGCTCCATTTCCGCAACCAGAACCACCGGCGCCACCGGTCTGGGCTTCAAAAGCGGGGCTCAAAACGGCATCGCCGACATTTTCGGCGTTTCCTTCTCCGGCACCAGCAGCGGCGTCGCATGCAACACAGGCAATACCGTCAACCTGTATAACAGCACCATTTCCGGAACCACGAGCGCCATCTACAACACCGGTACGGTGAACATCGCCGGTACGGTCAAGGCCACCAGCGATACCGTCGGCAGTGGATATTACTGTGTGAACAACCTGGGTACGCTGACTGTTGACGGCACGCTGACGGCGGATGGCGGCAACATAGGCGTGGCCAACAGGAAGGAAAGCAGCAGCTCGCGGAGCGGCACCATCACTGTCGACGGTACGCTCACCAGCACCGGCGACAACACCGGCCTGAGCAACCTCGGTACGCTGACGGTCAACGGCGCGCTGACGGCCACCGGCAAAGGCACCGCTACCCTGGCCAGCGGCCTGTTTAATAACGGCGGCACGCTGACGGTCGCCGGCACGCTGACCGCCGCCGGAAATACCAGCGGCAGGAGCACCTACGGCCTGTACAACACCGGCGAGGGCACGGTCACTGCCAACGGCACGTTCACCGCCTCCGGCGGCGAGTACGCCGTATATAACTTCGGCCCGCTGAACCTGGCCGGTACGGTCAATGCCAACAAGAATGTGTATCTCGGCACGGGCAGGACCATCACCGTGGTGGGCGAGCTGGACGATGCCAGCAGCATCACCGTCCAGACGAAAGACACACCCGCCGCCGGCAGCCCTGTGGTCATCGCCACCACGGAAAATGCCGACTGGATCAAGGCGGGCAGCTTTGTCAGCTGGACCCCCGGCAAGTACGCCGTCAGCCGCATCGCCGAGGGCAAGACCGTGGTGCTGCGGGGCCATGAGCACGACTGGAGCTATACGCTGGGCAGCGACGGCACGGCCATCAGCGCCGAATGCGGGAATGCGGACGGGCTCTGCGGCAATCCCAACGGCGGCAGCGTCACCATCGCGCCGCCCAGCGGTGAGCTGATCTACGATGGCAGCGCCAAGGCGGCCAGGCTGACCAAGACCGGGTGGACGGCGGCGGACGTGGGCGAGATCACCTATCAGAAGGACGGCAGCGCCCTGTCCGCAGCGCCCGTTGATGCGGGCACCTACACCGCCGGCATCACCGTGGGCGGCCAGACCGCCAGCGTGACCTATACCATCCGGCAGGCTGTCCCGCAGGCAGGGGACTTCGCCTTCTCCCCTCCCGATACGCTGACCTATGACGGCAGCGCCAAGACTGCGAAGGTGGCGGCCAGGGCCGGTATTGCGGGCATGGGCGGCGTCACGGTGAAGTACTATCGGAACGGCGTCAAGGTGGAGCAGCCCGCCGATGTGGGCACGTACAACGTCAGGATCGACGTGGCGGAGGGCAAGAACTATGCCGCCGCAGACCTGACGGACGACAGCTGGACGTTCACCATCGCGGCCAATGAGACCGCGCCGGCGGTGACGCTGAGCGGCGACACCACCTATACCGGCGGGCGGATCACGCCTGCGCCCACCGTAAAGATCGGCAGCACCAAGCTGACCGAGGGGCGGGATTACACCGTCGCCTATGGCGAGAACCGAGATGTCAGCACGGGCGGCACCGTGACCATCACGGCCATGGGCAACTATGCGTTCAGCGCGGTGGCGGAGAGCTTCGCCATCACGCCCAGGGCCGTCACTGTCAGCGGCATCACGGCGGCGGATAAGACCTACAACGGCAGCGCTGACGCCGTGCTGGATGTCAGCGGGGCGGTCATCAGCGGCAAGGCGGAAGGCGATGAACTTACCGTTTCCGCCGATGGTACCTTCGACAGCAAGGACGTGGGCACGGACAGGACCGTCCGTATCTCCGGCCTGACGCTGGGCGGCACGTCCGCGGGCAACTATCGGCTGGCGGCCAGCGGCCAGCAGGCTTCGGCGATGGCCGCCATTACCCCCGCTGTCATCACGGTGACGCCGGATGCCGGTCAGGGCAAGATCTACGGCGCGGATGATCCCACGCTGACCTACATCTCCGCCGGTGCGGTGAACGGCGAGACCCCCGCCTTCAGCGGCGGACTGGTGCGTGACGCAGGCGCGAACGCGGGCAGCTACGCCATTACCGGGGGCACTCTGGCGCTGGCGGACGGCAGCGGCTTCAAGGCGGACAACTATACGCTGAAGCTCGCGGATGAGGTGGTGTATTTCACCATCCACAGGGCGGCCTATGGTGACAGAACGGTGAACGGTTCCGCCATGTACGACAACAACGGCACCGTGGACCTGAGCAGCCTAATCGCGGAGGGCGGCACGGCGGTGCTGGGCAGCGTGACAGATGATGCCGGTGTGCTGAACGGTACATGTTCGATCAGCGAAGGTATCCTGCGCTTCGGCTTTGCGGACGATGCGTCCAAGGTGGGCAAGACCGCCAAGGTGAAGGTCAACGTCACCGGAGCCGACAACTATGAGGACTACACCATCACCGTTACCCTGAAGGTGGAGGCCAAGCTGACGCCCAGTCCGGAGGGCGCGCTGACGCTGAGTCCCGCCGAGATCACCTACGGCGAGAAGCTGGGCGCCATCGCCATCAGCGGCACGATGCAGGCGGACGGCAGGACCGTTGCGGGCACGTTCACCTGGCAGGAGCCCGACACGGTGCTGGATGCGGGTACACATGCAGGCGCTGCGTGGAAGTTCATGCCGGATGACACCAAGACCTATGTGGAGGCCACGGGCACTGTGACCGTTCAGGTCAACAGGGCCGCGCAGAGCGCCGCCGTCAGCATGGCGGGCTTCACCTACAACGATGCGCCCAGCGCGCCCAGCCTGACATATCAGGTGGGCGATGGCAGAGCGGTCTACTACTACGGCACCGAAAATACCGCCAGCGGCGGCACGAAGTGGGAGAACATGCAGCCCACCACGCTGGATGCCGGTACCTACTACATGTACGCGGTCATTGGCGAGACGGATAACTACAGGGAATTCACCACGGCGGCTGTGCAGTTTGTGGTGGAGAAGGCAACGCCGACCTATAAAAAGCCCACTGGCGTGACGGCGAAATACGGTCAAACGCTTGGTGATATTGCGCTGGCAACCCCCGAAGGCACTACACCCGGCACATGGAGCTGGCAAACGCCGCAAACGGTGCTTGACAAAATCGGCAGCCATACGTATGATGCCAATTTTAAGCCGGATGACCCAAACTATAAGGGGGTAGTCGGTGCCGCCATCGATGTGACCGTGGGCCCGGCAGACGGCCGGAACCTGAGGACGGTGGAGCTGGTGCAGAAGTACACGGACACCGATGAACACACCTACGCGCCGGACTGGTCCGCGCTTCCCGAGGGACAGCAGTGGACGTTCAACAGCGAGGCCAGCGAGGTGCTGCCCAGGCAGGACTTTGCGGCGGACGGCAGTCTCCTGACCTACGCGATCCCCGAGGGGAAGGCGCTGGGCGACCAGATCACCATCACCCTCAAGGCATCCTGCGCCAACTATGAGGACTTCACCATCACGCTGCACATCCTCCTGCGGGAGAAGGACGATCAGGCGGCGCTGCGCGTCACCGGCGGCACCACCGTGGTCTACGGTGAGACGCTGCAGCTGGGCAGCAGCGGCGGCTCCGGCACAGGCAAAGCGGCCTACGCCGTGACCAACGGCACCGGCGAAGCTGTCATCGACCCCGATACGGGCCTTCTCACGCCGGTGAAGGTGGGCATCGTTACCGTGACGGTCACCAAGGCGGAGGACAAGGACTACAAGGAGGCTGTCAGTGACGCGGTGATCGTCACCATCACCAAGGCCAGACCCACCGGTCAGCCCAACTACACCAAAATCATCACCCGCGGCAAGACGCTGGATGACGCGGCGCTGACGCTGGACGGCAGCACCATCTCCCCTGCGGACGGCGTGCTGGAGTGGGTGGACGATGCGGGGAACGTGCTGCCGGGCAGCACCCGCGTGAAGGCCAACACGGCCTACAAGTGGCGCTTCACCCCTGCGGACGGCAACTACACCGCCCTCAGCGGTGAGATCGAGCTGTATTACAAGCCCAACAGCGGCAACCAGTACGGCACCGATCACACCATCAGGGCGTCCGCCGGCGCCAACGGGACCATCTCCCCTGCCGGCTGGACCTCCGTCGGCGAGGGTGGGGAGCAGACCTTTACCATCACGCCGGACGCGGGCTACGCCGTGGCCAAGGTGCTGGTAGACGGCAGGAGCGTGGGCGCGGTGACATCCTACACCTTCCGGAATGTCACGCAGGACCACACCATCGAGGCCGTCTTTATGAAGGCCAACGGCAATCCCCAGACCGGCGTGACCGTGACGCGGAGCACCACCGGCTGCGGGAGATAACGCCATGAGAAAGTTTACGCGCACCCTCTCCTGCGCTCTCATCGCCGCGCTGCTGCTGACCGTGGCGGCCACGGCCGCCGCCTGCGGCAAAAAGGCGGAGTATCCCACCGTTTCGGAGGTGACGGAGCCCCAGACAGTCGGCGAGGTCATCCCCGCTGTGGACCGGCAGGAGCAGTTGGCCGCCGCCAAAAGGGAAAATCCCGACACCGCGGCGTGGCTGTATATGCCCGGCGCGGAGGTGGACGATGCCGTGATGCAGGCGGCGGACAACGGGTACTACCTGCAGAAGGACGAAAACGGGAATTTCAGCGAGTGGGGCTGCTACTACGCCCATTGCGACGACCATCTAAGCAGCCGGAGCGCGCTGGATAAGAACACCGTGATCTTCGGCCACTCCGCCACCAACTGCGACCCGGACGGTCCGAAATTCACCAAGCTGCACCGGTACATGGATGCGGACTTCGTGCAGGAGAACCCCTACATCTACCTCTCCGTGGAGGGTGACGACATGGTGTTCCAGATCACGGCCTGCTTCATCACGGACATCAGCTTCGACTATATTTCTCCGGACCTCGAGGGGGAGGAGCTCACCGACCTCCTCCGGCAGGTGGAGGAGAAGAACTGGCTGGCGTTTGACGGCGTGACCTTCGGTGAGGAGGATACCATCCTGACGCTGTCCACCTGCTGCCGGAAGTACGACATGGAGAATACCGGCGACCAGCGGCTGGTGGTCATGGCGAAGCTGCTGCCGGAGGGCGCAGCGGCGCAGGACTTCACTGTGCGCCTGGCCTCCGAGCCGGCGATGCCCTGAGAAAGGCGCAGCAGGAAACAGGAAAGGCAGGCACCCAAAGGGTGCCTGCCTCAGTCTGACGAAAAACCTGCCCGGGAACAGGTATCGGAGGGAAGGATAGTGTGAAAGGGAACCGTTAGGGTTCCCTTTCGCGTTCAATCACCCGCCGCAGCGGCCAAAATCGAAAAATAAAATACTGTTTTTATTTTTCGATTTTGCTGGCAGCTTGTCAAAAAAGTCCGGACGGACTTTTTTGACAAGCTGAGGCAGGCACCCTTTGGGTGCCTGCCTTTTGTGCTGTGTGCAGGCAAGTCCCCGCAAGAAAAGGGGCGTATGCAGCAAAGCGCAGCCCCTTTCGCCTGCCACGAAAGATGGTCGATCCCCCTTGCCGCGAAGCTGCCGCAGCTCACAGCGAGACGGACATTTACTTTTCCCTGTGCAGCATCCGCCACAGAGTAGAGCGGCTCACGCCGAGTTGGACCGCCGCCTGACTTTGGTTGCCGTGGACTCGGCGCAGGGCGATCTCTACCAGTTCACGGGTCATCTCCTCCAGAGTACGATCTGTGTCAAACGCCGGGGCCTCGGACACAGGCTGAGGGGACTCTAACAGCAATTGCTGGCGGACGCTTTCGGCGGAAATATAGGACCGTTCCGCCGTCAGCGTCAGTTGTCGTATGACTCGTTTTAGCTGGTCCATATTTCCGGGCCACGGATAGCTTTGCAGAAGCTCCATCGCCTCCGGCACAAAACCGATGACTTGATGGGCGCTTTCGGCATTAAACTCGTTGAGGTACAGACTGCACAGGGCCGGGATCTCAAAGACGCGTTCCCGCAGAGGAGGCATCCGCAGCGTCAGACAGGAGCACTGCTGGCGCAGGACCCGACAGATGGGACAGTCCTCAGCCTGAGGAGTATCTGTGACGACCGAAAACAGAAATCGATTGTTTCTTCCCGATAGGATATGCCGAGCCAGAGAATCCGCCTGCTCCCCGGTGAGACAGTTGCTGTTCTTAAAATAGAAGGTGCAGCCGGTATCGTATAGCGGAGAGTCCGTTCGCGTGACAAAGCTCTGCCAGAATTTGCTGTCCGCCCGGTCGCAATCCACCACGCAAAGAGGGTGGTCACGATGCAGCCCGTTGGTATACAGAACGTTGGCGGCCCGGTCCTTGTGCGTGCTGATCTCGCCAAGGATCAGCACAGGAGAATGGGAAGCCGCATAGCGCTGCAGATTTTGGTGAAGGGCGGAGTTGATGTATTTCTTGAAATACTGCGGCGAAATATCTTCGCAGCTGAAAAAGCTCACGACCTCGCTGCGGGTCATGTCCTCCGGCAGAGGCTCGGCCTGCAGAAAGAAATAGGGGGAACCCTCCAGAAATACTCGCTGACAGGAAATCTTCCACGGCTGTTCCTGAATTCGCCGGATCTGCACACCGCCCTCCGCGGCGTCCGCATGTGCGGCGATTTTCTGCATCATTTTGCGCAGCCGGGGCTTTCGGGCAAGAGAAGGGCTTTCCCAAAATACCGTTTGATCTTCCTGCAGAACCGCCAGTTCCCATTGGTGCTGACGGGCTTGACGCTCCAGCAGTGCGTCCCGGACACGGACGGCGGTCATCAGCTGATGCAGCTGCAGCGCCTGACGGATCGAGTTTTCCAGACTTTCTACGCCGGAGGTGATCAGAATAGCGTCCAGCGAATGCTGCCTGGCATACTGCGTCGTCACCATATCTCCTATGATCAGGGTGACGTCCCGCTGAATTAGCTCATCTACCGTCTTTTCCAGCGTATCTCCCTGCGCGATCGGATAAATTGGTACATCATATTGCAGCACGCTGCACAGAAGCGTTGCCATGCGGGCAATGTTGGGATAGGCGACCAGAGCATACCGACCGGTGTAGTTTTCCGCCAGCTTTAAGGCGGACAGCACATCATAGCTGGATAGCTGGATCTCCACCACCGGGATGGAAACAACGGACCGCAGCACCTCCGCTGTGCCGCCGCGGGAGATGACGATATCAAACTCCTCCTCGTCGATCTCCTGCACCAGCCGCGCTCCCTCACCGAGGTCGCCGACCATCACTGTCAGACGGACCTCCGGTCTGTCCTTGCAGATAAGCAGCAGAATATTCTTCATGCTTTCATAGGGCGCTATGACCAGAATCCTGCACGGGATCATGCGATTCACCACCTGTCTTATTTTGAAACACATTTTTCATGTTACAGGGTTTATTTTACATCAATTATAAAAGTGTTGCAATATGAAACTTACTTTTTTGGTTTTACCATTGATTTGATAAAATCTCTATGATAAAAAAGGGACAGAAAGTAAAAAAATACGGGGCGCAGACCCCGAGGGAGGTACATATGGAGATCAAAGGTATCATTGCCGCTATGGCTACCGCCATGTATGAGGATGGCAGCATCAATGAGTCCGAAATCCGCAATCAGGTGAACCGGCATATTCGGGCCGGCGTTGACGGCATCTTCTGTCTGGGTACCAATGGAGAGTTCTATATCCTCAGTACGGAGGAGAAAAAGCGGGTCATGCGCATCTGCGTGGATGAGGCGCGGGGGCGGGTGCCCGTCTATGCGGGGACCGGCTGTGTGGGTACGCAGGACACCATTGACCTGTCGCTGGCGGCGCAGGAGATCGGCGTAGATGTGCTGTCCATTATCACCCCGTATTTCGCGGCGCTGAGCCAGGAGGAGCTGTACCGCCACTATGCGGATATTGCCGCCGCGGTGAAGCTGCCCATCGTGATGTACAACATCCCCATGCGCACCGGCTGTGCCATTGAGCCGGAGACGGTATCCCGGCTGGCGAAGGACTTTTCCAATATCCGGGGCGTGAAAGATTCCAGCGGAAAGTTTGAAAACATTCTGGCATACATACACGGCACAGATCCGGAGCACTTCTCCGTCCTTTCCGGCAACGATGCGCTGATCCTGAAAACGCTGCAGAATGGAGGTAAGGGCGGAATTACCGCAGTTGCCAATATTCTGCCGGAAATGATGGTGAGTATCTACCAGAATTGGAAGAAGGGCGACATGGCTGCCGCTGAAGCTGCCCAGCAGGGTATTCAGCCTATCCGTGACTGCTTCAAGTACGGCAACCCCAACTCTATCGTTAAGCGGGCAGCCAACCTGATCGGGCAGCCTCTGGGTCCGTGCCGCAAGCCCTTCGGAATGGTGAGCGAGGAGACAGACAACGCCATTCTGGATACCATTGACCGATACTATGCGGCCTACAAACGCTGACAAGGAGGTGCGGAGATATGATTAGTCTGAAGCTGCCTGCGTGTACCCACTTGGGGGAGGGCAGTGTGAAAGCTGTCCCGGAGATCATTCGCAGGGAGAACGCGAAAAAGGTTGTCGTGTTCACCGATCAGGGCGTGCGGCAGTCCGGCGTATGCGACGTGCTGCTGCGTGAACTGACAGATGTTTCCTATGAGGTGCTGGACGATATACCGCGGGAGCCCAGCTACTTGGACGTAGAGAAAATCGCCGGGCAGCTGGAGGCAATGGCGTGCGACCTGATCGTGGCGATAGGCGGCGGCAGTGTGATGGACACAGCGAAGCTGTGTTCCATTCTCAAGGGCGCGCCCTATACCGTCCGAGATCTGCTGCAGGACCCCACGCAGGGGCGCAAGCAGGTAAAGACGGTGTTCCTGCCCACCACCTGCGGCACCGGGTCGGAGGCTACCTGCAATGCCATTGTAGCCATCCCGGAGGAGAGTGTGAAAAAGGGCATCGTCAACGATGCCATGATCCCGGACTATGCGGTTTTGGATCCGCTGACGATCCGCCATTTGCCGAAAGCCATTGTAGCCGCCACCGGTGTAGATGCGCTGGCCCATGTAGTGGAGTGCTATACCTCACTGAAGGCCACGGATTTCAGCAATATGTTTGCCCTGACCGGCGCCAAGCTGATTTTTGAAAATCTGGTACGCGCCTATGAGGATCCGGACGATATGGAAGCCAAGACAGCTATGATGCTGGGTGCGTTTTACGGAGGCGTGGCCATTACAGCCAGCGGTACCACCGCCGTACATGCGCTGAGCTATCCTCTGGGCGGCAAATTCCATATTGCCCACGGCGTATCCAATGCGATCCTGTTTGCGCCGGTGATGCGCTGCAACCGTCCCGCCTGTGAAAAGGAGCTGGCGCAGCTGTGCGACGCGGTGTATCCCGAGTGCCATGGGCAGAGCGCCGAGGAAAAATCTCTGCGTGTCATTGCGGCCATCGAGGATATTATCCGCCGCACGGATATCCCCACGGATCTCAAGCCCTACGGCGTGCAGCCGTCCGACATTGATTTTCTGGTCACCTCCGGCAGCCAGCAGCGGCGCCTGCTGGACAACAATCGCAAGGAACTGACGCTGGAGGAGATCCGGGCTATTTATCAAAGCGTCCTGTAAGGGCCGCAGAAGAATCACAAGGAGGCGTTAACCATATGAATCGTCCGATTTTGGGGATCACCATGGGAGATCCCGCCGGCTGCGGTCCGGAGATCACCGTCCGGGCTTTGTCCGATGCCGCGGTATACCAGCGGTGCCGGCCGTTGGTGATAGGCGATATCAAGTGCATCCGCGATGCGCTGCGGGTGACGAACCACTCGGAGCTGAAGCTCCATCAGGTGGACAGACCCAGTCAGGGACTGTATGAATTCGGCACCATAGATGTGCTGCATCTGGAGCTGGTGGACTGGGACAGGTTTTCCTATGGCAAGGTAGATCCCATGTGTGGAAATGCCGCTTTTCAGTGCGTGAAAAAGGTCATTGAGCTGGCTATGGCGGGCGAGGTAGACGCTACCGTTACGAACGCGCTGAACAAGGAGGCCATGAATCTTGCCGGACACCATTTCAACGGGCATACCGAGATCTATGCCCATTACACCGGAACGGACAAGTACACCATGATGCTGGCACACGATGACCTGCGGGTGGTACACGTATCCACCCATGTATCCCTGCGGCAGGCCTGTGATCTGGTAAAAAAGGAGCGGGTGCTGGACGTCATCCGCATTGCCCACAAGGCATGTCTGGAGCTGGGTATCGAGGCGCCCAAGGTGGGCGTATGCGGCCTGAACCCCCACGCAGGTGAGGACGGTATGTTTGGACGGGAGGAGATCGAGGAGATCGCTCCTGCCATTGAACAGGCAAAGGCGGAGGGGATCCAGGCCCTGGGGCCCCTCCCGCCGGACACCGCCTTTTCCAAGGCGCTGGGCGGCTGGTATGACATCGTGGTCTGCATGTACCACGATCAGGGGCATATCCCTTTGAAGGTCGTGGGCTTTGTATACAACAAGGAGCTGGGCCGCTGGGATGCGGTGGCAGGCGTGAATGTAACGTTGGGCCTGCCCATTATCAGAGCCAGCGTGGACCATGGGACCGCTTTTGGACACGCCGGAACCGGAGTTGCAAATGAACTGAGTCTTGTAAATGCCATGGATTACGCCATCCGTATGGCAAATGCCAAAAAAAACGTATCCGCCGTGAAGTGAGGGGCCTGTATGTATTTCATCATTGCCGATGATCTGACCGGCGCAACCGATACGGGAATTCAGTTCCAAAAGCGTGGTATTGCCACCACGGTGCTGGTGGAGCCGCCGAAGGAGGCGCTGCCCTGCCCGGGCGAGCGCACTGCATTGTCTGTCAATGCAAGCTCCCGGGAGCTGTGCCCGCAGGAGGCAAGGGACCGCACACAGGAAGTCATGCAGCGCGTGGTCCTGCGCGATCAGGATACATTGTTTAAGAAGGTGGACTCGCTTATGCGGGGAAATCCCGTGGAGGAGCTGGAGGCTGCGCTGGAGGCTGCCGGCCGCCGGATCGCGTTGGCGGCGCCCAGCTTCCCGAGGATGGGGCGCACCGTAGATGGCGGCGTGCTCCGTCTGCCGGATGGTTCTGCGAAAGACCTGCTGGCCCTGTTCAGGGAGCGCGCGCACATGGCGGTCTGCCACATCCCGCTGGCGCGCCTGCGGGCGGAGGGGGCTGGTCTGGCTGCCGACCTCGTCCGGAGGGAAGCACCGCTTCTGTGCCTGATCGATGCCGTGACAGAGGAGGATCTGTCGCTGGCGGCGGGGATCGGGCAGGCGCTGGATACGCCTCCCGTGTACTGCGGCAGTGCGGCGCTGGCAGAGGCGCTGCCGGTGAGAGGAGAGCAGCCCGATGTACCGTGCCGCCCGGCTGCCAGGCGTGTTTTGGTGGTCACCGGCTCCCAGAAGAAGGAGACGGCGGCACAGGTCCGGCGCCTGGAGGCTGTCTGTGGACTGCACAAGGTTTTGCTGGATTCAGAGCGCTTACTGCACGAGCCTGCTCCTGAGGAGATTTCCCGCACTGCACAGAGACTGACAGAGCTGCTGCGGCAGGAGGACGGTGCGATATTGGCCTTTGACAGCCTGTTTTGCAGCCAGACTGGATTTGCGGATGACGATGTCGCCGCACGGAAGGTGGGCAAGAGCTTGGCAGCCAAGCTGGGTGAGGTGCTGGGGCGTATCGATCACACGCTGTATGATGGATTGATCTTAGTTGGCGGTGACACCGCTGTGGCGGTGTGCCGCAGCTTGCAGACCACGCAGCTCCTGCTTTTAGAGGAGGTGCAGAGCGGGACCCCTGCCGGACTGTTGGCTGACGGTCCGCTCCGGGGGATACCGGTCGTCACAAAATCTGGTGCATTCGGGGATGAAGATACCCTGCTGCACGCGTGGAAATATATCAGGAGAGAAGGCGAGTAAGGAGGAGATCACACAAGAATAGCAGTGCACACGTCCCAAAAATCAAAAGTCGCGTTACCCCAAACAACCATTCTAAAAGAAAGAAGGAATCACTATGGCAACCCTCGAAAGCAAAAAAGCCGCTACTCTGGGAAAGAGATCCATCATCGGCATGATCCTTGGCCTGGCACTGGGCGCGATCCTGTGCTTTGTCCCGAACGGCTATGTCCGTGATGACATCATCATCAATACCATACTGAACATTGTCGGCAATGGATATCTGAATCTGATCAAGATGACCATCATTCCCTTTGTTTTTGCATCTCTGGTCATGGGCATCTCCAGCGCTACCGATGTCAAGCAGGTGGGACGTATCGGCGGCAAGATCCTGATCATCTATGTAGCTACCACGGTGATCGCCTCCGCCTTCGGTATTTTGGGCGGCATGATCCTCAAGCCCGGCGTAGGCGTGGATCTCGGCTCTTTTGACCTGTCCAACACCTACGAGAACGTCAATACCTCGTTTGCCAGCGTTATTCTTGATTTTATCCCCACGAATATTGTAGAATCCTTTGCGAAGGGTAAAATGATCCACATTGTGGTCTTTGCCGTGTTCTTTGGTATCGCCCTGAGCCTTATCGGCGAAAAAGCTGCGGCGGTGAAGGCCTTCAACGAATCTCTGGCAAATACCATGCTGAAGATCGTCAATATCGTCATGCAGCTGACTCCCTATGGCGTGTGCGCTTTGATGGCTAAGACCGTTGCCAACCTGGGCTTCACGATCATTGTGACGCTGGCCAAGTACTGCGCCTCCGAGATTTTCCTGCTCTTCCTGTTCGGCCTGATCGTCTACGGTCTGATGCTGAAGATCTTTACCGGCCTGAGCTATGGCCGCTTCCTCAAGAAGTACAGCCGCATCGCGCTGGTGCCCTTCTCCACCTCCTCCTCCAACGCCACCCTGCCTTATTCCATCGAGTTCTGCCGCAGCATCGGCGTTTCTGAGAAGGTAGCGTCCTTCACCCTGCCTCTGGGCGCCACGCTGAACATGGACGGCAGCGCCATCATGCAGGGCATGACCGCCGTGTTCGTGGCGCAGCTGTACAACATTGAATTGACCTGGCCCATGATCGTTACCATTGTGATCGCCGCTACCCTTGGCACCATCGGCTCCCCCGGTATGCCCGGCGTGGTCATGGTCACGCTGACCGTGGTGCTGCAGTCCGTGGGCTTCCCGCTGGAGGCAATCGCCATCATTGTGGCCATCGACAAGTTCCCCGATATGTTCAAGACTGTACTGAATGTGCTGGGCGACTCTGTGGATACCGTGATCGTTGCCAAGTCCGAGGGCGAATTTGACGCGGATGTATTCAACGGTCTGAAGGAAGCGGATGTCAATGTGGGCGAATGATCCCGCGAAACCTTTTCACTTTATATGTAAGGAGTATCCGTTATGGTTATCAGCAGTAAATTTCTGGATGCACTGACCCCCTCATCCATTCGAAGCATTACGGCCAAGATCCGCGATAAGGCAAAAGACGGTATTCAGGTAGTGTCCTTTGCCGGCGGCCTGCCCAGCAAGGAGTTTTTCCCGCTGGAGGATCTGCGCCGCATCACCGACCAGGTTTTTGACGAGGAGGGCGGCGAGGCGATCCAATATGCCGCCTCTGACGGCTACGATCCCCTGCGTCAGTATCTGGTGGAGTTTATGAAGCGCTATCAGGTCAACAATATCGACTACAAAAATATCCTCATTACCAGCGGCGCCCAGCAGGGTTTGGCTTACCTCGCCAAGGGCATGATCGAGCCGGGATCCGTGGTCATCGTGGAGAACCCGTCCTACCCGGGTGCGCTGGACACCTTCCGCTCCTACGGTGCGGAGATCGTGGGCGTCGGCATGGATGACGACGGTATGAAGATGGATGCGCTGGAGCAGGTGCTGCAGCAGCATAAAAAGGTGGCTTTCATCTACACCATTGCAGATTTCCAGAATCCCACCGGGCGCTGTATGTCTGTTGAACGGCGCAAAAAGCTGGTAGAGCTGGCGGAAACGTACGACACCTTCGTTGTGGAGGATGGTCCGTACAGCCTGATTTCCTTTGGCGGACAGGTCATGCCGGCGATCAAGAGCTTTGATACATATGGACGGGTCATCTATTCCGGGTCAACCTCCAAGACCATTGCTCCGGGACTCCGCATAGGTTGGCTGATTGCCGATCATGAGAGCATTACCAAGCTGGTATATCTGAAAATGCGGGATGACCTGCAGGTGAACAACATTGCCCAGCGTCAGGTGTACCACTACCTGAAGGATTGCGATTTTGACGGCCATCTGAAAACGGTGATCGATGTGTATCGCCGTCGGAGAGACGTGATGGCGGAGGCTGTCCGCGCCAGCTTCCCGGAGGGTACACGGGTCATCCTGCCCGGCGGCGGTCTGTTCATGTGGGTGGATCTGCCCGAAGGCACAGATGCGTTGGAGATGTTTGACTTCGTCTTTCAAAAGAACATTGCCTATGTGCCCGGTCAGTTTTTCTGCTGCGACGGAAGTGGCAAGAATGCCATGCGGCTAAACTTTTCCACCACGGGAGAGGAAGACATTGCCCGCTGTATCCCCATTCTGGGCGAAATGATAAAGCAATATCTGAAAAAATGAGCTTGATCAAATAAGCGATGCTGCTTTGCCGCTGCGAAGAATCTCTGCTGTTCCGGAACGCGCGTGAAGTATACGTTTATCAGAGGGGGCGAACCCATGTAGGTTCGCCCCCTCTGCTTTTTCAAGACTCCTTCAGCCGGCGGGAGAATCCCTCCGGTATGATGACGCCGCTGCCGCGATCTTTTTTCCGCTGGCCGTTTCTCTGCAGGTGGGCAGGGCCAAAACTGCCGTGACGAAAAGAAAAACCACCCCGAAGGGGTGGTTTTTGGTGGACCTGAAGGGATTTACCCCTCCGGGGCATAAACCTCGAATCCCTAGGCCCACAGTAAAAATAAAGCCACCCTTGCGGGTGGTTTATTTTTGGTGGACCTGAAGGGATTCGAACCCTCGACCTCTCGGATGCGAACCGAACGCTCTCCCAGCTGAGCTACAAGCCCATAATTACCCTATCATTATACACATCCTGCGGGAAAATGCAAGAGCTTTTTCCGTGTTCTTTTCGCTGCGCGTTCAGTATTGCTAATGTGCAATATAAATATTTTATATTTCACTTATGCCGAATTTGTGCTATACTATACCTGTTGCGCAGCGATAAGCGCTGCGTGGCCTGAAATGATATGCAAAGGAGCATCCGCTATGAGCAGAACCTTGGGTACTGTGGTACGGGGCGTTCGCGCTCCCATTTTCCGCGAGGGCGACAACGTGGTACAGATCACTGCCGACACTGTGCTGAATGCACTGAAGGACAACGGCATCACCGCCCGTGACGGCGACATCGTGGCCATTACCGAGTCCGTGGTGGCCCGCTGCCAGGGCAACTACGCCACGGTGGAGCAGATCGCCGCCGATGTCCGCGCCAAGACCGGCGGCCAGACCGTGGGTGTCACGTTCCCCATCCTCAGCCGCAACCGATTCTCCCTGTTGCTGCAGGGCATCGCCGCCGGTGTCAAAAAGGTGGTGCTGATGCTCAGTTATCCCTCTGACGAGGTGGGCAACCATCTGGTGTCCATGGACCAGCTGGACGAGGCCGGCATCGACCCCTGGCACGATGTGCTGTCCCTGGAGCAGTTCCGCGCCGCCTTCGGCGCCGTCATCCACCCCTTCACCGGCGTGGACTACGTGGACTACTACAAGACCATCATCGAGTCCGCCGGCGCTGAGGCGGAGATCGTGTTCGCCAACCGCGTCCAGGCGGTGCTGGACTACACCGACACCGTCATCTGCTGCGACATCCACACCCGCAAGCGCAGCAAGCGCCTGCTGGCCGCCGCCGGCGCCAAGGTGGTGCTGGGGCTGGACGACCTGCTGACCTCCCCCGTGGACGGCAGCGGCTACAACCTCCAGTACGGCCTGCTGGGCAGCAACAAGGCTGATGATGACCGCGTGAAGCTGTTCCCGCGGGACGCCAAGCCCGTGGCAGAGGCCATCGGAAAGGCCATGAGCGAGGCCACCGGCAAGCGCGTGGAGGCCATGGTCTACGGCGATGGCGCTTTCAAGGACCCCGCCGGCAAGATCTGGGAGCTGGCCGACCCTGTGGTATCCCCTGGCTACACCAGCGGTCTGGTGGGCACTCCCAACGAGCTGAAGCTGAAGTACCTGGCGGACAAGGAGTTTGCCGGTCTGTCCGGACAGGCCCTCAAGGATGCCATTTCCCAGAAGATCCGCGAGAAGGACGCCAAGGTCAGCCTGGTGGGCAACATGGTGTCCGAGGGCACCACGCCCCGCAACCTCACCGACCTCATCGGCTCCCTGTGTGACTTGACCAGCGGCTCCGGCGACAAGGGCACTCCCATCGTCTATATTCAGGGCTATTTTGACAACTATACCAACGAGTAAGCTGTTTCTATCTCCTCACAAATGAAATAGAGAGGCGCGGGCCGTCAGGCCCGCGCCTCTCTGCGTTTATCCGGGGGTTCCTTCCACCGCGTAGGGCAGCTGCACCAGCGCATTGTCTGCACGCTGGTAAAGCCGTCCGTCCCGGGCGTAGTACGTCTCGTTGCCCTCGTCGCACGTCACCGTCCACACAGGGGTGATGATATAGCTGCTGACGCCCTTGTCGTAGCCAAAGTAACCGGTGGGCGTCGGCAGGCTGCCGTCCGGCTGGACGCTGCGGACATAGCGGCCGATGTGGATGTGTACCGGCAGCGTGATCTCCACTGCGCCGCTGGGCATGGTGTAATGCGCCCGTTCCGCGCCACGGTACGTCTCCGGCATGGTGATGGCCAGCCCCGCGGTAGGGGCCTTCTTCAGCTCGCCGGTGAAGCCGCCGATGGCTGTGACCTTCACGCCCTGCACCGTGTCGGGGATGACGTAGTCGATGGCGTCGCCGGTGCCGTCCCAGCGATAGGTGCTGGCAAAGGCCGCCCCGTGGTCCTTCCGCAGGTAGAGCAGGACACCGTTTTCCTCCACGGCGTCCGCCGCATCGTAGTTCCGCAGGCTGGTCAGCCACAGGGTAGCGGCGGTCAGCACCAGCGCTGCGGCGATGCACAGCAGTCCTCTTTTCATGACACGGCCTCCGTGTCCACCGTGGTGGTGTTGGCGAAGTCCAGGCCGCCGATGAAGGACTGCATACGGGTGCAATAGCCCATCGGAGTCAGGCTGCGGCTGACATCGCGGCCATCCACCATGGCGTAGATGACGATGTTGTAACGGTATACGTCCCATGCCTCCGTCTCCGCCGGAAGGGTATCCTCCTTAGCCGCAGCGGCGTAGGCATCATCGCTGTTCGCGGCCATGGCGGCCAGCACATCACTGTCGGAAACATCGTTGGCGTCCTGCTGGGCCAAACGGCACAGCTCCGTGGCCTGCTCACGGGTCAGATCCACCGTGGCGCCGGTCCAGTAGTCCTCCACGTAGCCGCTGCGGACGGCGTCCAGCCCGGAGGTCTCCAACCAGTCGATGCCCATGGCAGAGCGGCGGAACTGGGGCATGTTCAGCAGCTGGTTGGTCAGGCGGTACGTCTCCGTGCCGGAGACACAGGCGATGGTGTAATCCCGCCGGACGGTGTCGCCGTTTTTCAGCTCATAGCGCAGGCGGATGCTCATATAGCGGTCCGAGGAACCGGTCATATCCTCGCCCTGAGCCAGGGCGGCGCGGTGCAGCGCCTGCACCCGCTCCAGCACGGCGGGATCGTCCGTTTCGCAGTAGCTGCTGTCACCGGCGTAGAGCTGGACCGACACGGTGTCCACCTGGGAAGCGCCGGGTATGCGGTTCTGGACGTCGAAAAAGTCCTGCCGGATGCACAGGGTGATGGCGGCCAGTGCGATCACCAGCGCCAGCGCCTCCTTCCAGCTGCGGCGGAAGACGCGGAACGACTTTTGCAGCAGCATTTGAGCGGCGAAGAAGCACAACAGGCCCATGACCGCCTGGCACAGCAGGAGCTGCACCAGGCCGCCGACCAGACCGCCCAGCAGCGCTACGCTGAGGAACAGGCCCAGGCCCAGACCGCCGCAAAGACCCACGGTCCACCGGACGATGGGCCGCAGCCAGCGGAAGGCGATGGCGTCACCGGCGGCCTCACTGGGCCGTCTGCGGTACAGGAGCCAGCCCAGAGCCAGCAGCGCCAGTCCCACGATGGTATAGACCAGCAAGGAGGTCATGCCGCCCTCCGGCAGGACGCGGAGATAGACCTCCTCCCCCTCCCGCGGCACCAGAACGTCGGCGTAGCCGCAAACGGCGGTGGACAGGCGGGCGATGGGCGTCAGCCAGATCACCGCCATGGGGAAGGTGGTGCTCTCAAAGCCGAAGTAGAACCAACGCTGAAGGAACTGCACCACGACGCATACCAACAAAACAATGCAGTTGGCCGCACCGTACAGCACCGGTATGGCCAGCAGCCAGCCGGTGGCCATGGCGCACAGAGCGCCCAGAGACAGGAAGAACAGCTCCAGCAGCTCCGTCACCAGCAGCCACAGGCCCAGCGCGGCCCAGTCCACGCTGCCGGAGGGCATCATCGCCAGCGCTGACAGCAGGAAGATCAGCAGATTTCCCGCTGTCAACAGGCCGAAGCCGCTGAGAAAGTGGGTGAAAAACTGGGATGTGCGGGTGACGGGCAGGGCGTGCATCAGCCCCACAGACCGGGGCGTCATCAGATAGGCGTACACCGCCATGGGTATCACCGCGCCCGCCAGCACCGCCAGCACCAGCGAGCCGGTCATGGCGGCATAGACATGGTTGTGCAGCTGCGCTGCCAGCTGGACCGTCTGCTCCGACTGGAAACGCAGGTAATCCCGGGCTGTCTGCAGCAGGGGGATGGGCAGGATCATCAGCCACACCAGCACATAGAGAAAACCGGCGGGCCAGTAGTGGCGCACGTCGCTGCGCAGCAGCGTTCCGTTACAGCAGGATGTCTTTCGCGGCATAGTCCACACCTCCCAATTCATAGATAAAGATCTCCTCCAGCGTCAGCGGGATGGATTCCAGCAGGATGGGCTCCGTGATCTCCATGCGGCGCAGGATCTCGGCGCGGCTGCCCCGCACGATGTAGGTATACACCCGTCCCACGTGGCTGCGGTGCAGGATGTTCAGCTCCGACGGCAGCATCGGCTCCGTCACGCCGGCGTAGGCCACCTGCAGCTTCACGGTGTTGTCCTGCAGGTCGGAGAGGCTCCGCTCCAGCAGCACCTGCCCGCGGTTCAGGATGCCCACGTGGTCGCACACGTCCTCCAACTCGCGGAGGTTGTGGCTGGACACCAGTACCGTGGTGCCCCGCTCGGACACGTCACCCAGCAGCAGAGACCACACCTGGCGGCGCATGACGGGGTCCAGCCCATCCACCGGCTCATCCAAAATGAGGTACTCCGGCATGCAGCACACCGCCAACCAGAACGCCGCCTGCTTCTGCATACCCTTGGACATGCGGCGCAGCATCATCTTCTCGTCCAGTGGGAACACCTGCTTCAGCTTTTCATAGCGCTCCCAGCTGAAGGCGGGGTACAGTCCCGCGAAAAAGCGGGCCATCTCACGAATATTGGCCTGGGGGAAATAGTACCAGTCGTCGCCGATCACTGTCATCCGCCGCTTGACGGCGGGGTTCTCATATACCGGCTGGTCGTCCAGCAGCACCTCGCCGCTGTCCTGACGGTAGATACCGGCCAGATGCCGGATGATGGTGGACTTGCCCGCGCCGTTGGGGCCCACCAGACCGTACACCGCGCCCTTGGGAACCGTCATGTTCAGACTGTCCAGCGCCCGAAAGCCGTCAAAGGTCTTGACCACGTTTTTCGCTTCAAGCATGTGTCTCTCCTCCTCTCCACAGCTGCAAAAGATCCTCCTCCGTGCAGCCCAGCGTCTTCAGCTCCTCCAGCAGAGGGGCCGCCTGCGTCTTCAGCTCACGGATACGCCGCTGCTGCTCGCCGCCCTCGGCGGCGGCAAAGCTGCCCTTGCCGGGCACGGAGTAGATGTATCCCTCCACCTCCAGTTCGCTGTATGCCCGCTGGATGGTGTTGGGGTTGATGGCCAGCTGTGTGGCCAGACTCCGCACCGACGGCAGCTTTTCGTCCGGCGGCAGCAGCCCCGTCAGCATCATCCGCCGCAGATTGTCCTTCACCTGCTGGTACAGGGGGCGGCTGTCCCGATAATCCAGGGAGATCATCCGCGCTCACTCCTTCCTGCCATTACGTATTAACTGTATTATGCGTGTTAGTACAGTTACCGTACCATGGACAGCTGCGGCTGTCAAGGGAAAAATGGGAAAATGCGGGAAGCGCCGTCCGAAAGGGACGGTGCTTCCCGCATACTTTTTCCCGATACGGGGCAAACTGCCCATATCCTGAATTTGCTATGGAGGGAATTTTTATGGAAGCCATCGTATTGCAGAAGGCGTGTATCCGGTGCGGCCTGTGCCCCACCATCTGTCCGGAGGTGTTCTCTCTGGAGGACGGCGAATCGGCGCAGGCGGCGACCGGGCCGATACCCGACGGTTTGAAGCTGGCCGTGCAGGAGGCGGCGGATGCCTGCCCCGCGGCGGCTATCGAGGTGCGGTAAGCCTTACCGGAGGACGGTGCCGTCCGCCAGGGTGATGGTGCAGCCGTTGAAATTGATGGCGCCGTTGTTGGTGAGGCGCCGGACGTAGAAACGCTTGACGAACCGTGCCTCCTGTACCAGCAGGGTCACGGCCAGATAGGCGGCGGCCAGCGTTACCATGGCTGCGGCCGTGGCCCGCCCGCACAGAATGTCGGTAAGGCACTGGGCCATGCGGCCCTCAAACCAGGGCCCTGCCAGAAGTCCCACGTTGTATAGCAGGCCGGACGCGCCAGACAAAGCAGATAAGGTGCAGATGTGGGTATCCCAACTTTTGTGTGGGGTGGGCGGAAAAAAGCAGGGAGCTGAGAGCTAAATCGTTTTGTGTGGGAACGGCGCAAAAAAGTTGTGCTGGGTTTCTTTTCTCGTGTGCTACCAATTTAAGACCTCCTGTTATAGAATTTTCTGTAACAGGAGGTGATTTTTATGAGTAGAAAAGACCCGTATTTTTCCTTCAAAGACAAGGACAGCGCAGAGTACAAACCGCAGTATGGGACGGCGTACACGCCGCGTCAGGAGAAAATCCTGTCAGGCGAATTGCCCTTGGAGGACATCCGCCCCAACGAACTGAGCCTGCTGAAGCAGAAGGCAAAACACCTCGGCGATGTGGAGGGCTACGAGATAGCGACCCTGCGTTACGAGGAGATGCTGCATCCACTGGATGCCTACTACAATCACTACACCGCCGAGGAAGCGGCGGAAATCCTTCGGAAGCTGACGCCGCCGGGGTTTGAATCGTAGGCGGCAGAGGGCAACTCCGATGGACACGAGCCACAGAAACAATGTTCCTCCGTGCGAGGATGACGATGACATTTGGTACTGGGGCTACTCCATATTCGTGCCGCATATCCCCGACACGCGGGCGTATCCCTATGTATCCCGCATCACGGGTCCAGACCCCAAGTACCGCTTTGCCCGCAAGTTCCTGCAATATCAGTGGCCGCCAAAGACACCGAAAGGCCGACGGTTCGATGTGGAGCTGCCGGGAGATGGCGTCTATGAGGTCGGCATCAAACGATGGAACGCGGACAAGACCCTGCTGCTGGAGCGGCAGGTATACTGGCTGTTGCTGCTGGATGGCAACGAGTACACTATCCCAAAGTGGCAGGTGCTGCCGCTGGTGGAGGCGCTACGCAGCGGTACGCTCGGTGCCTGAAGAACAAAGAGAACCCCTGTGAGGTCAATCCTCACAGGGGCATCTTTTTAATGGCACAGTAGAGAAATACTTATATAAAGTCACTCCTGTCTGCGCTCCTCCATATACTTAAACACTTCTTTATCGGATTTAGCCCTTTTATACCAACCAATGCCTATCATAACAAAGCCAACAATCATTACTACAGTCCTAATTGTTGACGCTGACGAGAGGAAGCAAGAGGCAACAAGTCCTGTACCAGCACCCGTAAAGAAGTCTACGAGTGATTTCTCATGCTTTATTTTTCCCAATACGCGCTCCTTGTCAATAGCTTCTACCATTTTGGAATCCCCCTTCAGTAATGTATCAAGCGATACATCAAATTGATTGCTCATTGCTATGAGAATCTGTAAATCCGGATAACTCTTTTCATTTTCCCAATTCGAAACCGTCTGTCTTGTAACATGGAATAACTCACCAAACTGTTCTTGCGTTAATTGCTGCTCATTACGAATTGCTGATATTTGATTTCCTATGCTCATGGTCAGCACCAACTCCCTCTCTGAAAAGAATTTACTACGACCTTGCTTCTTGTCTACTATTATGTAAGAAAAACAGCGCAAAGTAAAGCAATTTACTTTTTACATTGCGTTTTTCGTGTAGTTAAGTAGGTTTTGCAAATTCTTTTCGACAAACTCGAAGGCAATTCAGCAACAGCGAATTATAGAAAGATGCCCCTGTGAGGTTAATCCTCACAAGGGCATCTTTTTTGCATCATTTGGAATTGTACTCCCGCAGAATGTTTTGAGCAATGAGGGCGATTCTGTCCTCCACGCTCATAGAGGCGTAGGACTCAGACACGGGAGGCGTTTCCATCCGCACGAACTCTTCACAGAACCGTACCGCCATCGCCTCAACGGTGGTGCCAAGTTTGGCGCACAGCGCGGCCATCTGCTCGTACAAGGCGGTTTCCATGTCAATCCGTACATCTGCCATTGCCATGTTACTCCACCTCCTGCTCTTCTGCCGCACAGGACCCATCCTGCAACTTGCATTCACCGTTGTCATCGTCCTCACGGACATAGTTGCTGAAGGCCAGCAGCGAGTCTTCCTGCGGCGCAAACTCCGGCTTCATAGAGCAGACCGTTTCCCAGTGTACCTTCGGCTTCGAGAACGAAAGGAGCGACATATATCCCATCGCGTGAGGCGGCTTGTCGCAAGAAGGCTCCTCGGCAACAGGGACGCTCTCCGTCTGCATCGTGTAGACAACGAGAGCCGCAACCTTGTCACTGTAAAGAGCCCGCGCACGCAGCCGTTCAAAGCTGTACCCGTTTCCCATGCGGCTCATGTCCTCCACCATCCGGTTCAAGCCCTCCGTTACGGCATTGGTAAAGCGGCGGTTGGGTTCAAAGTAATTGAAGATTTCCTCGTGCCACTTCCTCGTGAGGGTGTTCTTGGCCGAACGAAGGTCGTCAAACAGCTCCGGCTCTACCTCGAACCGCTTCTTCCATGCCTCGATTTGACGGCAGCCAGAGGGCGGGATAAGCTCCGCCCATTCCTTGCAGTATGCCTCCGCCGTCCTGCGGTCAGGGGCGGTGTAGATGCGGTCAAAGCGTTCCTTGATAAGCCGCAGATGGTTGAACTCAGGGAAAGTCGCGCAGATATTTGCCATTGCGTTGATACGCCTCTCGCTCTTGGCGAGATTTTTGGCGTTGAACTTGAACAGATAGGTGTTCGTCTGGGCAAGGTTCCGCACCGCAATCATGCGCTTCTTTGCGCCGCCCTCCGGCTCCGCTTGGATGAGGGCACCGATATAGGCCATGATTTTGCTGCGGGCCTTGGCGATTTTCTCGTAGACGGACTGGCAGACATGGAACTTGTCCACGACGATGGCGGCATTGGGCAAGCACTCCTGCACATAAGTACGATAGCCACAGGACATATCCATCGTTACGACCTCAATATTGGTGTCGTAGCCGACCATGCTCTCAATGGCTGCAATGACGGTATCCTTCTTGTTGTCGGGACACATCTCCAGCAGAACACGGTTTTCAATGTCTGTAAAGATGGCCCGCATATTATGGGCGATGTGCTTTTCATCAATGCCCAATACGCGGGGAGCAACAACGGGGTCACAGGATTCCTTTATCTCGCTGGAATACTCGTCAAAAATCTTGCCGATGGTGGTGTCGGAATAGCCGTATTTCAGGGCGACTGTACTCAGCGGCTTGGTAAACGCCTCATGTCTGATTTCGTCATAAAGCCGCCTTGTCAAATGCCGGCTCTCCATAATGTCCGGCGATGGCGGGGAAAAGGACCTTCCGCATTCGCTACAGATGTATCGCTGCACCGTCAGGTCTATATCGACCTTCGTGCGTCCGCTGTTGACATCGTGAATGCGGCGCGGAGCCCCTGTTTGGCCGTGTGCGTGAACGGCGGTACTGCCGCAGAAACGGCATTTTCGATTTCGGTAGTCCTCCACATGGCAGGAGAACAGCAAGTAAGGATGCCCTGCCTTGGGTCGATAGCAGGCATCTTCAATTATGCCGCGCAAATTCAGGTGCGGAATGGGAATGACCTCCTCCATATCATCCGGAGTCAGTCGAATGTGATTCACAGTCTTCATCGTGGTATACCTCTCAAATTCATCAAAAATAATGTGCCGGGGAAATGTATTCAAATAATTGATGAAGACTACGCTATTTACTTTTGGTATACCGTGTCCATAGAATAGCACAAATGTTTGATTTATGCAATAGGGTATTTTGCGTTTTTTCGAACAAATTTTCTGAAATATAGATTGAAACTACAATATAATTATTGCTTTTTATAACAAAAGGGAGTATACTGAAAACAGTAATTTGACCAAGCGGGATAGTTGCCAAAAGAAGTTAATTTGTTATAATTGATGTAAAGAGTACAGTGAAAAGGAGAACGACCATGGCGGACATAAAGAGAGAACAGGAACGCGATGAGCTGCACCGTGCGATTTGGAATATCGCGGATGAGCTGCGCGGCAGCGTAGATGGCTGGGACTTCAAGAGCTATGTTCTTGGCACCATGTTTTATCGCTACATCTCTGAAAATCTGGCTTCCTACATAAATGCCGGGGAAATAGATGCCGGTGACAAAGATTTTGATTATGCCAAGCTGCCCGACAGCGTGGCGGAGGAGATTCGGGACGAGATGATAAACTCGAAGGGCTTTTTTATGCTGCCCTCCGAGCTGTTCTGTAATGTCCGGCAGCGGGCTGCACAGGATGAAAACCTCAACGAAACGCTGGAAAAAGTCTTTACCCATATTGAGGAATCTGCCAAGGGGTCTTTCTCTGAGGCCAGCTTTGCGGGTCTGTTCGATGATTTCGATGTAAACAGCAACAAGCTGGGCGCGACCGTCGCCAAGCGCAACGAGAAGCTCTGCAAGCTGCTCAACGGCATCGGCGAAATGAAGCTGGGCGAGTTCAAGGACAACCAGATAGACGCCTTTGGCGACGCCTACGAGTTCCTGATGACCATGTACGCCTCCAACGCCGGCAAGAGCGGCGGCGAGTTCTACACACCCAGCGAGGTGTCCGAGCTGCTGGTGCAGTTGGGTACGGTGGGCAAGACGCAGGTGAATAAGGTCTACGACCCTGCCTGCGGCTCTGGCTCCCTGCTGCTGAAGGCCACCAAGATTCTGGGGCCAGAGGGTGTCCGTATCGGCTACTACGGGCAGGAAATCAACATCACCACCTATAACCTGTGCCGCATCAATATGTTCCTGCATGATGTGGGCTACGATAAGTTTGACATCGCCTGCGATGACACGCTGACCAATCCGCTGCACTGGGACGATGAGCCCTTTGAACTCATCGTGTCCAATCCTCCGTATTCCATCAAGTGGGCCGGGGACGAAAACGCCCTGCTTATTGACGACCCCCGTTTTTCGCCTGCCGGTGTGCTGGCCCCCAAGAGCAAGGCCGACCTTGCCTTTGTGATGCACTCGCTGTCGTGGCTCGCCAACAACGGAACGGCGTCTATCGTCTGCTTCCCCGGCATCATGTACCGTGGCGGTGCGGAGCAGAAAATCCGCAAATATCTCATCGACAACAACTTTGTGGACTGCGTTATCCAGCTTCCCGGCAACCTGTTTTTCGGAACCTCCATCGCCACCTGTATCATGGTGCTGAAAAAGAATAAGCCTGACAATTCGACGCTGTTTATTGACGCCTCCAAGGAGTGCATCAAGGTCACAAACAACAACAAGCTGACGGCGGAGAACATCAGCCACATCGTGGACTATTTCACAGCCCGCGAGGATGTTCCCCACATCTGCCACCGCGCCGCCTATGAGGAAATCAAGGAGCAGGAGTACAACCTCTCCGTCAGCACCTATGTGGAGCCGGAGGACACCCGCGAAGTCATTGACATCGTGAAGCTGAATGCGGAAATCGAGGAAATCGTGGCGCGGGAGAATGTCCTGCGGGCGGAGATTCAGAGGATTATTGAGAAGATTGAGGGGTAACGCATGGCGAAGATAGAGAAGGGACGTCCGCTACCCTCGCATACAAAACTCAAGTATGATGAATGCCATGCAAAAATCCTCTTGGAAAAATTTTTTCCGGAGGTATATAACGACTTGCAAATCTCAGATAGACCTGATTTGAGAGATGTAGTCAATAGTGTCGGCGTTGAAGTTACTTCTGCAATTCCGCAGGGAGAACAAGAGGCACTTGCTATTGCCTGTACGATTCCGTATCTCAGGAAAGAGGAGCGAGAAAGGAAAATCACCCATCTGAAGGCAAAGGGCTACGACTACGGTAAGTATGTACTTTCTCATCCGCCAAGGGGATATGCGTGGACTGGTTCGGATTACCCGGATATAGAAATAACTTTTTGCAAGGACTTCCTTTCTGCGGTAAAAGCAAAGATAAAAAAACTCAATAGCGGCAAGTATGCGCCATTGTCGAGGTACGATTTGCTTGTATTATCTGAAATAGATATAGAGGATTGGATGCCGGAAAAATTGCTGGAAAAGCTCATTTCGTATAAGACGGAAGAACTGAACTACTCATATATTTATCTGTTGGCATTAAATGGGTTATTTCGCTTCGATATAATCTCACGAGAGTGGTGCGTCAGAGGAACTCAAGCCGATATGTTCGGTTTGTCGTGGATGGCACGCCAAATGGTAGAGGATGGTGAAACAGATGACAAAACTCAATGAATTGATACAGCAACTTTGCCCGGACGGGGTGGAGTACAAGACTCTTGGCAGCTTTGCTACAATAAGCCGTGGTGGGAATTTTCAGAAAAAAGACTTTCGTGACGACGGATTCCCCTGCATTCACTATGGTCAGATTTACACTAAGTACGGCCTGTTTGTTGACAAGACAGTTTCCTTTATCAGCCCTGCCTGCGCCAGCAAGCAGAAAACCGCATCGAAAAATGACATTATCATGGCTGTGACAAGCGAGAATATTGAGGATGTCTGCAAGTGCATTGTGTGGTTAGGAGATGGCGAAGTGGCTGTAAGTGGGCACTCCGCAATTATCCGCCATTCGCAAAATCCCAAATACCTTGCATATTATTTTCATTCTCGGATGTTCTTTGACCAGAAGCGGAAATTGGCTCACGGCACAAAGGTAATTGAAGTTACCCCGGATAAACTGGCATCTGTGAAAATTCCTCTCCCGCCCATTGAAGTTCAGCGTGAAATTGTTCGCATACTGGATGACTTTACTGAGCAGACGGAGCAACTTAAAGCCAGTCTTGCCGCCGAGCTTACTGCCCGTAAGAAACAATATGAATTTTACAGAGATATACTTCTTTCTGCAAAGGAGAATATTCCGATTGTAAAATTAGGTGATATTGCGACCGAATTTTATCGCGGTTTCGGCATTAAGCGTGATGAAATTACAGATACTGGAGTTCCGTGTGTCCGATATGGAGAAATTTATACAACATATAGCACATGGTTTGATAAATGTGTTTCCCATACAAAGGCTGATTTCGTCCAATCACCGAAGTATTTTGAACATGGAGATATCCTTTTTGCGATTACAGGAGAGAGCGTTGTAGATATTGCAAAATCCGTAGCATATATTGGACACGAAAAGTGTTTGGCGGGCGGGGATATCGTTGTAATGAAGCACAACCAAAATCCCAGATATTTGGCTCACGTGCTTGCAACAACAGAAGCAAGAATGCAGAAAAGCAAAGGTAAGGTTAAAAGTAAGGTGGTGCATTCGAATGTGCCGTCTATTAAAGAGATTCAGATTCCATTGCCATCATTGGAGGTACAGGAGAGGTATGCAAATGTACTTGATAGTTTCGACGCTATCTGTACTGATTTGAACATCGGCTTGCCAGCCGAAATCGAGGCGCGGCAAAAACAGTACGAATATTATCGGGATATGCTCTTGACATTTGCTGAGTCCAGCTCCACAATTTTGACAGACAGACAGACAGACAGACAGACAGACAGACAGACAGACAGACAGACAGACAGAC